>Ga0307378_10002699_pt1 | contig 26737 bp, 23 predicted proteins | sample UN1MG_FD_202238 | JGI IMG/M metagenome (GOLD analysis project Ga0307378, IMG submission 202238) | Soil microbial communities from Risofladan, Vaasa, Finland - UN-1 | ecosystem: Environmental > Terrestrial > Soil > Coastal area > Acid sulfate soil | place: Finland: Risofladan, Vaasa | collected...
TCGAAATCCGAGAGGGCACGGAGCCCTCGAATAATTGTTACCGCATTGACCTTTGCCGCGTATTCGACGAGAAGACCGTCGAAACAGCTCACTTCGATGTTTTCATACTCACTCACGATCTCTTTGAGCATCTCTACTCTCTCTTCAACCGCAAAGAAGTATTTCTTCACCGAATTAGCCCCAACTGCGACAATAAGATGATCGAAAACCTTGGCGGATCTCTTTATGATGTCGAAATGGCCGTTCGTTGGAGGGTCAAAGCTGCCCGGATATATAGCCGTTCTCATCATTCGGGAAAATACTCCAAAAAACTGTTTTTGTTATACGACTCCTATAGTATAATAATGAAATGGCAAAGATTCAATAAATCTGTCGGGGTGATACTGATAAATGTTTGACAAAGTGTTCATTATTGCAGAGGCATCATCGAACCACAATGGAAATCTCGAAACAGCGCTTGAGCTCGTCCGAAGTGCAAAGAAGTCCGGAGCCGATGCAATAAAGTTTCAGGACTATACCCTCGGCTCGCTCTTCTCACCTCCTCACTACGAGAGAACGATGAAGATCAAAAACAGCAAGTGGCAGGCTGACATAAAAAGACTCGAGTTCAGGCCCGACTGGCACCCGGCGGTGTCGCATGAGGCCCAGAAGCACGGTATCGTCTATTTCTCAACACCCTTCTCCATAGAAGCGGTCGACAGGCTCGACCCGTTTGTGCCTTTTTACAAGATCTCTTCTGGGGACATAACGTTTTTCCCGCTGCTCGAGAAGGTAGGGGAGAAGGGCAAGGGCGTCTTCATCTCAACCGGCGCCAGCCGTATCGATGAGATTGACAGGGCCGTCAGTATTCTTCAGGGATTTAATCTGCCCTTTATCTGCGTGATGCACTGTATCATGCTATACCCGGCACCCTCACGGCTTCTGAATCTCAACTTTATCGATAGGCTGAAAGAGCGGTACGGTATGCCCGTCGGTTTCTCAGACCACTCGCTAGGGCCGGAAGCCGCCCCTATTGCGGTCGCAAAAGGAGTACGTGCCATGGAGAAGCACTTCACTCTCGATAACAGGCAGGAGGGAGCAGACCACAACAGCTCGGCGGATCCCGGAGAGTTTGCCGAACTCGTCCGCAGGGTAAGAAGCGCGGAGTCCATGCTCGGTCCCACAGAGAGGAGGCTTCCGGCGAGAGAAAAGGAGGAAAGAGTCTATGCGAGGAGAGGGATCTATACGACCGTCCCTATCGAGCAGGGTGAAGAGATAACATACAAGAATGTCACTTTTCTCAGACCGAACATCTCTATTGGGGCCGAAAGGATAGGAGATCTTCTCAATAAACCGGTCAACCGGGCTGTTGAACCTCATGTTCCACTCGATCCGACAGTTTTCGATGAAAAAGAGATTGAAAAAAAACCGTAAGCTGTTATAATTCTATAGAAAATAGAAAGTTACCATTCCCATTTTTTCCAAAAAGGGGAAGAAGGAAGGATGATAATGAAGAGAACAGTTTGTTATCTATTGGTGGCTTTAATCGCAATGGGCTACTGTATAGCAGGTGCTCAAGTATCGACAGAACAGTACCTCATGAATTTGAAAAACCCCACACCGGAGGATTATGCTAATCTAATGTATGAAGGGTCCAACGAGAGCAAGCTCCTCGCGGCAATAAAACTGGGCGAGATCGGAAAGACCGATGAAAAGGTGATCGAGGCCCTTGTATACGGACTCGGCCAGGGAACGTTCTTCGTTATCAGGCAGTACGGAAAGGTGACGAACGACTACTGGGACGTCAGGGCTGCAAGCGCGAAGGCTCTCGGCCAGATAGGGGACGAGAAGGCGCTTCGAGATCTCTACCGAACGCTTCGCTATGACCCCGATAAATTCGTGAGAGGTTCCGCCGCTTATGCCATCGGCATGATAGGAAAGCCCGAATCTATTTACTATCTCAAACGAATCATTGCGACATCCTCGACGATGGGGCCGGACGACGGGCTTATTCTCGCGTGTGTCGAAGCGATGGGTGAAATCGGGGATCAGTCCGCATTCTCACCTCTCGTGGAGATTGTCAGGGGAAAATACAAACGCAGTATCAAGCTCGCTGCAATGGAAGCAATAAACAAACTCAGCTTTTAAACGCACACCGTCTTTGAATGGGTAACGGCAATTTCTCTTGGAGAAATTGCCGTTTTAGCGCTTTTCTCTCAGTAAAATCAGACATGTCATGGTTTTAATGGGGTCTGTATTATTTTTGTGAGAAAACCGCACTAATAGCTGAAAGGCTCTCTTCTCTCCTTGAAAAAGCGCTCGAGCTCGAGTATCTTTTTTTTGAGAGATTCCATATCAACAGTATCCGCGTTCGCGAGTTTCATGATCTCGCCTGTGCGTTTTCGTACCAGCCTGTAGCTCAACCTGACCTCTCCGACATTTCTCCTCATGCAGTCTATGAGAGCGTTCATCTTGTCTGCCAGGTATTTGAACTCATCCTGCCGCCGCAGGTTAATCATGAAATTCATCTCTCCCGAGAGGAGGAGATCGAAGCTCTGCTGGAGCCTGTAGATCGGTCCAGCGATCTTATGGGAGTATAAAAGAGAGAGAGGGACACTGACAGCCAGAACCAGGAGGTTGGCGGCAATAAGCGGGGTCAGCACCGCTCCGAAGAGGTTCGATACATCAAGCGTGCCCTCCGGCGTCAGCAGTGTTACTATGCCGCCCGGATCTGCACCGCCGTAGTTTTGCTTTAGATAGAAGAGAAGGAGGATACTGCCGGTCGAAAGGAGGGTAATTCCTACGATCAAAAGCACAAACCGCAGGATGAACCTCGCCTGAAAGTTCCCCTCGATGATATACGTCTTCCTTTTGTTCTTCATTCTAAACCCCTGCCGGTTTGTCCACACTATTTGGGAGAAAACTTAACCCCCAAAACTGGAGTTCAGCTTACCGTAAATTTTATCCACAATCTCGAGCGTGATTCGCAGAGTCTTTATATCATCATCACCTGAAACGATAGGCGCGGCCCTGCCGGCGATACAGTCTGCGAAATGCTGAAGCTCCTCCTTCAGTGCATTCTCCTTCTGGACCAGCACCCTCTCGACAAAGAACTCCTGTTTGTAATCTATCTCTCTCTGCGACACTACAAAGAACTTCGCGGAGGAGCCTCTATAGATATTGATGTCCTGGGTCTCAAAGTTCAGATTGACAAAGGCGCCCTGCTGCGATATGGACATCGTCCTTACCCTCGTCTCGCTGAGACGGCTCGAGGTAATATTTGCAATCGCTCCGTTCTCGAACTGAAGCACTGCGGACGCTATGTCCTCGTAGCTGCTCTTCACGATCTTCCCCACCGCGTCGATATGGAGCACCTCGCTCTTTATCAGGCTGAGTACGATATCGATGTCGTGGATCATCAGGTCCAGCACAACCCCTGTATCCCATTCCTTGTTGATCCATGGGCTGAGTCTCCGTGCTTCTACGAGATACGGGTTTTGCACGATATTGCGGAGCTCCAGCACGGCTCCCTTGAACCTCTCGACATGCCCGACCTGAAATATGAGCTCCCTGTCTTTAGCCGTCCTTACGAGGTCCTGCGCCTCCTCTACGTTGCAGGCAACCGGTTTCTCCACGAGGGTATGAACTCCCTGCATGAGAGCCTGCTTCGCGATCTCGTAATGAAGGTGTGTGGGAACTGCGATACACACACCCTGTGATCTTTCCAGCAGGCCCTCGATGGAATCGAATGCGCGGGTGTTGTATGTCTCGGCAATGGAGGAGGACCTCTCAGAGTCGATATCATACACACCCACGAACTCTACATCGTTGTTCAGTGTTGTGAGCACGTTTGCGTGGTACATGCCCATTCGCCCGACACCAATTATACCAATCTTTATCTTATCGCCGCTGCTTGCCATATTTTCGAAATCTCCTCTGAGGTTGTCTCGCACTCCGGTGAAGTCTTCCATCCATATTATAACAAGAAAACGTACAAAACTTCAAATTTTATTTGATTAAATCGTGTGAAGTGCCCTATTCAATTCTGTTCACAGGCATGAGGGGAGGTGAATCTGACTCTTTCCTGGCAAGCGCGAGCTCCGCCATAACCTTGCGTTCGTGTGAAGTGAGGTCTTTTGGGATGTTGATGGTCACCTTGATGAGCTGGTCTCCTCTTCCCCTACGTTTGAGGTACGGAATTCCCTCTTTCCGCAGCCGCAGGATCTTCCCGCTCTGTGTTCCCGCAGGGATGGTGATCTTTACCTTCTTGCCGTCAAGGGTCGGCACCGTAATATCGGCCCCTAGCAGGGCCTGGAAAACGCTGATCTGGGTACGGCAGAGGACATCGTTTCCCCTGCGCAGGAAATGGGGGTGCTGTTTTACATGAATGACAATGATAAGATCCCCGCTGGGACCTGCGTGCCCGCCCGCATTCCCCTCACCGGCTAAACGCAGGGCATTTCCGTTCTCGATACCAGGATCGATGTCAACTACTATTTTTCGCTTTTTTGCGATGAGGCCGTTACCCTTACAGGAGGGGCAGGAATCCTTTATCACATTACCGGTACCCCTGCAGATGGAACATGTCGATGCGATCGTAAAAAAACCCTGTGTTCTCCTCACCTGTCCTGTGCCGCCGCACTGAGGGCATGTTATCGTTCCGCTGCCCTCTTTGGCACCAGTTCCGCCGCAATCCTTGCAGTGCTCGTGTCTCTCGACATGGATCTCGATCTTCTTCCCGAATGCGGCCTCTTCAAGAGTGAGCTGAGTATCGTACCGTATGTCCGAGCCTCTCTGTACCCTTCCGCCTCTCGAAGCTCCGGTCCGGCCCCTGCCGAATATATCCCCGAACCCGAAGAAGGATTCGAATATATCGGATCCGAATATATCCGAGAAACCGCCGAAGAGGTCCTCGAAATCCGCACCGTTCCTGAAACCCTGGAAACCTCCAGCGCCTGCCCCAGCTCCAACTCCTGCGTGACCGAACTGATCATACACCTTTCTCCGCTGCTCGTCTCCGAGGACCTCGTACGCTTCGGTCGCCTCTTTGAACTTTTCCTCTGCTTCATTGTCGTTCGGGTTTCTGTCGGGATGGTATTTTATGGCAAGTTTCCTGTAAGCCTTCTTTATTTCATCTTTAGTGGCTTCTCGATCTATACCGAGAACATCGTAGAAGTCTCGCTTGTTTGCCATAGGGATCTCGCCATCTCATGTGAAAATAAGAAGCCCTATAAGGAATTCTTATAGGGCCAGTATTCGAAGCATTGCAGGTTCTGAACATTACGATCGGTTGTTGCGCCTCGTCTTCAGCGAAAGCAGGAAACTATCGCCCTATCCTCTACCCCTTCTCCGCTTTCATGACCGCTGCATAAGACCCTCGGTCTTTTGGACCTTCTGTCTCTAGCTGTTCTTCTTGTTGTCCTCGTCGACGACCTCGTATTCCGCATCAACGACGTCTTCCTCGCTGGCCGCCTCCTGGGGCTCTCCTGTCTCATCACCGGCACCTGCCGAGGCACCTGCCGCTCCTGCTTCAGCGCCCTGCCCCTGTGCCTGCTGCGATGCGGCTTCCCTGTACATGGACTCGGATATCTTATAGGATGCCTGCGTGAGCGATTCCATCGCCTGCTTCACCTGCGCAGCATCACCCTCGTTAACAGCCTTCCGAGCATTTTCAATTTCCCGTTCGATGTTTTCCCTGTCTTCAGGAGATATTTTATCCGCGTACTCCTTCAGCATCTTCTCGGTCTGATATACAAGGCTGTCGGCCTGGTTTACTGCCTCTGCCTTCTCCTTCGCCTTTCGGTCCTCCTCGGCATGTACCTCGGCATCCTTGACCATACGGTTTATCTCATCCTCTGTGATGCCGGACGACGATTCTATACGTATCTTCTGCTCCTTGCTGGTTGCGAGGTCTTTCGCGGATACATGGACTATGCCGTTTGCATCGATGTCGAATGTTACCTCGATCTGCGGAACACCGCGCGGTGCAACCGGAATTCCTATGAGATCGAACCTTCCCAGTGTCCGGTTCTGACCGGCCATCTCGCGTTCGCCCTGAAGGACATTGATACTCACGGCAGTCTGGTTGTCTGAAGCAGTTGAAAATATCTGGCTCTTTCTTGTAGGTATCGTGGTATTTCGCTCGATGAGCCTCGTCATCACACCTCCGAGAGTCTCGATACCGAGCGACAGAGGGGTAACATCGAGCAGAAGGACATCTTTGACCTCACCGGTGAGTATACCACCCTGTATCGCGGCCCCAAGCGCTACCGCCTCATCTGGATTTACGCCTTTGTTAGGTTCCTTTTTGAATATTCGCTTTACGACTTCCACCACAGCCGGTATACGAGTCGAACCGCCGACGAGGATTACTTCATCGATATCCTCAGGCTTCATCCCAGCGTCCTTCAGTGCGCTCTGACACGGTCCTGCTGTGGATTCGATGAGGTCCCCGATAAGCTGCTCGAGCTTGGACCTCGTGAGATTGATGTTGAGGTGTTTCGGCCCGTTCGCGTCGGCTGTAATAAACGGCAGATTGATATCCGTTGACATTGCGCTCGAGAGCTCTGCCTTAGCCTTTTCCGCGGCTTCCTTCAGTCTCTGCAGGGCCATCTTGTCCTTTGACAGATCGATGCCCTGCTCCTTCTTGAACTCTTCGATAAGCCAGTCCATGACGCGCTGATCGAAGTCATCTCCTCCGAGATGTGTGTTTCCGTTAGTGGATTTTACCTCAAAAACCCCGTCTCCGAGCTCGAGTATCGATATATCGAACGTACCCCCTCCGAGGTCGTACACAGCTATTTTTTCATCCTTCTTCCTGTCAAGCCCGTAAGCGAGAGATGCTGCGGTAGGTTCGTTGATAATCCTCTTCACCTCAAGGCCTGCGATCTTTCCCGCGTCCTTCGTGGCCTGGCGCTGAGAGTCGTTGAAGTATGCGGGGACCGTGATGACTGCCTCCGTCACCTTCTCGCCGAGGTAATCCTCAGCGGTCTGCCTCATCTTTTGGAGAACTCTCGCCGAGATCTCGGGGGGAGAGAACTCGCCATCACTCACCTGCACTCTCGCATCACCGCCCTTCCCCTGTATCACCTTGTAGGGGACCATGGAGATCTCTTTGTTAACCTCGTTATATCTTCTTCCCATAAAACGTTTTATGGAATATACAGTATTCTCGGAATTTGTAATTATCTGGTTCTTCGCCGGCTGGCCGACGAGTATCTCTCCCTTTTTCGTGAACGCGACAACCGAGGGCGTTGTTCGCTGACCTTCGGAGTTCGTGACAACCTTCGCCTCAGTGCCTTCCATTACTGCGATACATGAGTTTGTAGTTCCAAGATCGATACCTATTATTTTTCCCATATCTATACTCCTTTCGGTGAGGATTCTGGACCGTTACCCTCCCTCTCCTCCTGCTCATCGGGAGAGGACATGGCCTTGGCCACCTTCACCTTTGCATGTCTTATTATCCGATCGTACATCCGGTAGCCTTTCTGAAGATTCTCGATCACAGTATCTTCCGCAAAGTCGTCGGATTCCTCCATCATGACGGCATCATGAATGTTCGGGTTGAAATCTTTTCCTACATCATCTATCACTGTAACTCCATACTTCTTTTCAAGTACACTCTTGAGCTGGGTTTCCGTGATGATGATGCCCTCGAGCAGTGCATCGAAATCCTTCGATGACTTCGCCGAATCGATTGCCCTTTCGAAGTTGTCAATCCCGTTTAGTATATCGAGAAGGAGCTCCGCTGTGGCATATTTCTTGCTCTCATCGAAATCCCTCTTCACCCTCTTCGTGTAGTTTTCGAACTCGGCTTGCCGGCGCTTCAGGAGGTCTTCGTACTCGAGTAGGAGCTCGTTCTTTTCCTCTATGATCTGGTCTTTTTCCTCATACTCTTGTTTTGCGGATAGAAGCTTTTGGATATCTTCCTCATTGAGGGACTCGAGAAGCTCGCTAGTGGGGCTTTTGATCGGTTCAGTCGTACTTGCTTGCTCTTTTTCGGTACTATTTAAAGGGATTTCTTCGTCTTTAGCTTCCCCTTTATTCTCTTTCTGCCCTTGTTCTTCAGGCTGCGCGTCGTATTCCTCGGTTTTTTTATTATCTATATTGTTTTTGCTCATACGGACCTTTTTCCACTCTCTGCGTCTCTTTTTCCGAGTGTATTTGTAACTATCAAGCAATATACTGCGGGAACGTAACCGCTGAAAAGATAACGATAATAGGGGATTTGGTCAACTAAAATACAGGAGGCATGCCTCCCTCTACCACCCTCAAGAGCTCCGAGACTATGTAGTTAGATCTAAAGGTCCCGCTCACACTCAGCACGAGATTCTGCTCCTCCTTCTCGATGTATCCGTGCTTTCTCAGCATATCAACATACCTCAATACACGATCCCGTCCCTTACTGTCCATCGGCTTCAGGATCTCATGCAGAGCGATACCCTTTCGCATCCGCAGCCCGAGCAAGAGCCTCTCGGTGAGGAGCTCTTTCTCACCGAGAGACTCTTGGGACGCCACCGGTAGCATACCGCTCTTCACAAGCCTGTGATATTCCTTGAGGTCGCAGGTGTTCTTTGTTCTCCTGTTACCTATCGTCGAGACTGCACCGACCCCGGTACCGATGTACTCCTCTCCCTCCCAGTAGCTCATGTTGTGTCTGCTCTCGTATCCCGCCTTCGAGAAGTTCGAGACTTCGTACCATACATACCCCCGCGAGGTAAGGGTCCGGACAGTATGGCGATAGAGCCGTTCATAAGCGGCCTCTCCCATGGGCCTGAAAGACCTGGTTTTTTCCATCTGTTTCAGCAGAGTCTCTTCACCGATGTGAAGCATATACACCGATATGTGCTCGGGCGCCTGAAGAATTGCCTTTCTTAAGTCCTCTCTGAAAACAGGTTCGCTCCCGATGCCGAGGATGAGATCCATACCGACGTTATCGATTCCCGCCCTCCTGAGAAGCTCTATACTTCTCTTTATGTCCTTTTGCCTCGTGGGCCTGTGCATCCTGTCAAGCACCTCGTCATCGAAGCTCTGCACTCCCACGGAAACCCTGTTTACTCCGCCCAGAAGGAAGACCTCGATCTTCTCCATCGAGAGCGATTCCGGATTAACCTCTATCGTGTACTCCGTCATACCGGAGAGGTCGAACAGGTCCCCCACCGCAGTAAAAAGCTTCTCGAGGCTCGCTGTTTCGAGAACGGTGGGTGTCCCGCCGCCGATATATACAGTCTTCAGGCTCTCGCCCCTGTAGAAGGAGAGCTCCCGTACCAGTGAGCGAACATACACATCGCAGCCCCAGCCTTTCTGTGTGTCAGTCGGGAAGGAGAGAAAATCACAGTACGCACACTTGCTCCTGCAGAACGGAATATGAATGTAGAGAGATATCACCTATCTATTGACCCTTTAAATCAAACTCTGTTATAATAGTAGCATGTCAAAAAAGGTAAGCGAAGAAAAAATAATCACCAAAAATCGTAAGGCTTTTCACGACTTCAATATTCTGCAGCGAATGGAAGCCGGAATAGCGCTCACCGGTACGGAGGTAAAATCCACAAAAGATGGAAAGATAAGCCTGAAAGAGGGCTTCTGTCATCTCAGAGAGGGTGAAATCTGGCTGAAAAACGTTCATATATCCCAGTATCCGTACGGCAATCGTATCAACCACGATCCGCTCCGTGAACGCAAGCTTCTGCTTCACAAGGGCGAAATAACAAAACTCGGCACAAAACTGCGAGAGAAGGGGCTCACTCTCGTTCCGCTGAGCGTATACGTAAAGAGAGGGAAGGTCAAGGTAGAGCTCGGACTTGTCAGTGGAAAGAGGCAGTACGATAAAAGGGAGGAAATAAGGAAGAAGGATGAGAGCAGAGAACTTGGAAAGGATTTCAAGCTCTCGAACCTCACAGGAAAACTGAAATAGCAAGCACGATGCAAAAGCCTATCGGGCCAGGAGCTCTTCGAGCTTTTTTTTCATCTCCATGATCTCCTCGTCTGAAAAGGCTTTTTCTTCGAATGCCGCGCTCCCGTCTCCGAGCGCACGGTCTATCTCCTTTAAGTAATCGTTAATAATCTCCAGCAACTTTCTCGAGCCTTCAATCGAAAGAAGCGCATTTCTCAATTTCTCCAGATCTACATCCTCACCCAATACGGGAGGAGATATTTCCTCTTCCATCGAAGCTTCCTCTTTTGTATACTCTCCAGGGCCCGGGAGCCCTACAATCGCCCTGTACTCTCTTTTTTTGCCGGCATTGAGCGCGGCCGGTCTGAAGAGGAGCGCCACGGCGCTGTCGTTCTTGGAGTATGGAAGAAGATCGAACCTCTTTTTTCTCCTCACCTTGTAATCAAACATCTCCTGGGAGAGAGAGCGGTAGTTTGCAAAAATTAGCTTGTCAGGAGCGGTCACAAGATTGCCTGTAAGAATCCCTCTCAGACAGGCCGAGCCTTCATCTGTCTCTTCCGAAAGCCAATACAGCGGAAGTTCACTCCCCTCATACACGGTTTCATACATCACTCTGCGGTCGCCGGAGATCTCGAAATGATAGGGGTCATTCTCCCCGAGACAGGTATCGAAGAGTATCTGCAGCCCTGTATCTGTACTGACAGTTCGCTTGTTTTTCACGCTGTATGTGACGAGAATGGCGTCCGTATCTGCCGCACCCTTTCGTCTCACGAGCTCGATGTTCTGGCTCACTTCTACAACATCGTTCTCCCATACAGCTTCGATAATGCCGTTTACTGCGGAGGGCCGTTTTGCAAACCTTCCCGCACCCCCTCCGAAGATAAACGCATCGCCGTCTGCAAAGACAACTGAGTAGCTCGAAGGAGGTCTGTCGTAGAAGAGCAGGTTCTTACTCTCATCCCCCTGCTGGTCGCCGGTTCCCTCTACTGTTTTTAGAAAGACCCTCCCCGTTTCATCGTCGACATCAACAAAAATCGAGGAACTGGAGAGCGTTGCCGCCTGGAGCAAGCTCCAGGGAAGCGAACTCATCGGGAGCAGGCTCCCGAGAAAAAACAGAAGAAGTACGGCAGGCAATTTCCTATTCATCGGCTTTGCCCTCTAGCCCCTTCTTTACCCTGATGATCCACTCGTACTCGCGATCGAGCTCTTTCTCCTTCTCGGTGAGTGCCTGCTCCTTGAGCCCGAGGACGTTCTCCCATGAGGCCAGAACCTGTATCTTCTCCTGGATCACCATCCCCTCTTCGTCTTCAGCCGCCTCCGCTATCCGTTTCAGCGTATCGACCTGGGTCTTAAGCTGGTCTACCGTGTTATTGAGCTTCTTAATCTCGTCTTGATAGCTTTTTTCCCTCTCTTTGAGGCTCCCTATCTCATCGATATACGCTTCTGCCTCTTCTCCCTCCAGCCCCCCTCCGGCTTCTCTCTGCCGTTTCTGCTGCTCTGCAATACGATCTTCAAGCTCCATCAGCCTCAGCTTGAAACGTGCGGCATCCGCTTTGTTTCCGTAAGGATATCGCTTAAGGAGCTGTTTGAACACCCGCCTGCCCTCTTCGACGTCGTCCATGCTGATAAGCGCCTCAGCTTTCCAGTAGAGGCTGTTGTCTGCGTAGCTCTGTTTTGGATACCTCCCCACGTATTCATCGAAGTAGTGTATAGACGCCGTATAGTTACCCATCATCAGCTCGCACCTCCCGAGGAGGTATAGAGATCCACTGTGGTAACTGCCTGCCTTGTACTTTTTTACAACGGTCTCGAAGTTCGGCTTTGCTCTCTTATAATCTTTTAGGTAGTAGTACGAGCTTCCTATATAGTAGTGGCAGGCGTCCGGGTACTTCTTCGTTTTCATCTCGATGAGCAGCCTCTCGAACTCCTCTATCGCATCGCTGTACCGCCCCTCCTTGAATATCTCCACGGCCAGCGCATACTGGGCGTCCTCTACAGACGTGTTCCTCGGGAATATGAGTATCGGTATGAAGGTCATGCACAGCAGGATCGCGAAGAAAATAAGTATTCTCTTCTTCATAAAAGGTTCTCCTTTTAAAGGTCCTCCCTGATATAAGCATAGCCTGAGGCTATCGAAGGCCTTGGCTCTCCATTTCTATAGTCGACAGGAATAGCGATCCTTTTAACACCTTTAAATCATTTGACAGAGTCTCGAAAATTGTGTTATTATTTTTTTGATGGTAAAAAAACTTCATTGTTCCTACCCTGCTTCCAATAAGAATGCATATATGGAATAGCCTGAAATGGAAGATGATAGACAGTTAACTTTTGAAGACGATCCGCTTTTTGTGAAACAGGACCGTGTATACAGAATGCTCGAAGAAGGCATGTTCGAAGGGGCTATCTCGCTCTTTGAGAGCATCCTGAAGGAAAATCCGGGCTACCCCGGGGCGCACGACGGCATCAAGATCGCGAAATTCTGGCTGTCGAAACACAACCGCCTGAAAAGGTATCAGAACACCTATGACAAGGGAAAGCTGCTTCTCAAAGAATGGAAGGATTTTGAGCGATACATGTCCAGGAACAGCATCAAACACGGCAGATCGACTTTTGCGGTACAGAAATACATATTCAGCGATATCATCGAATCTTTCATGAAAACCTATACCGAGGGAGCTGTCCCGGACACAGGCGTACTGATCCAGATAGGAGACTGCTTCAAAAAACTCGGTAACTATGAGGCGGCAATAGACGTCTATGAGTATACGAGGTCTTTCAACAGCGAGGACCCGTCGCTCCTTGCAAAACTCGGCGACTGCTACTTCAGCATCGACGAGACCTCGAAGGGAAAGGTTCTGTTCAGGGAAGCTTTCTTCATCGATCCCGGCCAGATCGACCTCGACTGTATCGAATCACCCTTCATTCATATGCTCAACGACAAAACCCGGGAGCAGGTCGATGATCCGGACACGTCAATATACTGGCTGCCCGTTGTTGCGGAGGTGAACAGCGCGTTTAATGTGAAGAGGGAACCGAAAAAGGGGGAATCCGACCAGCTTCGTGAAAAAATAGCGCGGCTAGAAAATGAGTATATAACAAACAGAAAGAAACGTGCTTTTATTGAACCCAGACTTCTGAATCATTACTTCTGGCTCATTGACACGCTGAAGATAACAGGTGGAAGCAAGAAAGAGATCGAATCCTCGCTGCAGAGAATCAGTGAGATTAACCATACAATCTTCGCGCAATATGTTGTGTAAGACGTATCACCGTCCCGGTAAAAGTGCTATGCCTTACAGTGTGATAGCCACAGTTCTCAAAGTGTCTGCCAGATCGGCCATCGATACCATCAAAATCCGATGACTTGTCTTTTACACCAGTTTTTGTTACTATTATTGGAAGAAGAGAATTGGGTTCGATGATCTGATATTGGATGGAGAAAAAAATGGAAACTGATGCTGTTCAGAAATTATCCGAGCTGCTCAATGAGGAAAAATGGACGAGGGCAACTCTCAACAACTATACGATAAAAAACTTCACAGACCTCGATGATATAATAGAAGGGGCGAAGAAAACCGGGACGCTCTCCGAGATCCGCAGCCTCTGCTCGGAGCATCTGAAACACACGCCGAACTCGATCATCGCCCTGTACGTCATGGGTAAGATCAATTTTGAAGAGGAGCCCCTCGATGAAGGACATATCCAGAAGCTCATTCATCTCTTTACAGACAACAAGAGGTTCAACATAGTGGAATTTCTCGCTAACGAGACACTCAAATACGGCGAGAACAAATATTCACTTAAGGCCCTTTCCGCATGCATGCAGAATGACGGGAGGGAAAAGGAGCTCGTATCTGTATGGGAACGTCTCGTGAAAATAGATTATGAAGAGGCGGACATCACGAGAAAACTTGCCGCAATAAAGGAAAAGGAATCCGAGATCGAGGAGAGCGTGGATTACTACAAGAAAGCTCTTCTTCGCTACCTCAAGAAAGGGATGTACAACCCCGTTGAAGAGATATGGCTGAAACTCATCGAGCTTATCCCGCAGGACCTCGGTTTCTTTCTCAACACAGAGCGGCGGATCTCCGAGCTCGTTGGGACGGAAAAGTCCGCATTTCTCCTCTCATTTACCGTGCCCTACTACAAGGAGAAAGGGGAGTACGACGTCGCGATCGACCTTTTGAAAAAGATCCTGGGTTACGATCCGAAGGACCGCGAGGCCCGCGAAGAGATCATCAGCTGCTACGCAGAGAAGTACAAAAACCACTCTCATCTCGAAGAGTACCTCGAACGGAGCGGACTCAAGCAGGCTGGAGTTGAAGTAGGTGAAGCAATCGATACATTCGAGAAGCATATCATCTTCGATGTCGGAAACTATGTGTATCACAGGGCATGGGGCATTGGTCCCTGTAAGGAGATAAAGGACGATGCCCTGATCATCGACTTCAAGGAAAAACCGAACCACCGAATGACTCTGCAGATGGCACTGGGCTGTCTCATAATACTGCCTGAAGACCACGTCTGGCTTCTCAAGATCAAAGATCTGGAAAAGCTGAGGGAGATGGTCCTGAACGACGTCGAGGAGGGACTCAGAATAATCATCAAGAGTAAGAACAACCAGGCGACTGTCAAGGACTTCAAGGAGGAACTCTTAAACGGCATCCTGACGCAGAAAGAATGGACGAAGTGGTGGAACAAGGCCAAGACAATTTTGAAGAAGAATCCCTACTTCGGAACGATACCTGACAGGAGCGATATCTATTTCATCAGGAAGAACCCCATCTCATTTGACGAGGACGTCTTCAACAGGTTCAACTCGGAGAAAGGGTTCGACAGCCGGTTTGACCTGTTCCATGAGTTTATCACACACGGAGATATTGATTCCGAATACTTTGAGGACATGCTGAAGTACTTCCTCGGTTTTGTCACCTCCTCAGGGAACATGTCCGAAAACACGCTGAAGAGTTTCCTTTTATTGAACAACCTGAAGAAGACCTACAAGTACCTTCCCTTCGAGTTCTCTATAGATTTCCAGGAGATAATGAACAACCTGAAGGATATCCATACATACCTTCCCCTCATTCCGGAGAACGACCTGAAGAAGGATTTTCTCGTAAATATTAAAAGGAGCCTGGAAAACTGGCCCGAGGTCTTCGTAAAGTGCTTCTACGAATATCCAATGAAGTTCATTCTTGATGATCTCGTCGCGACCGGTCACAGAGATCTCGTGGTCGAAACCCTCGCCAATATCATCTCGCACTACAGGGATTATACGGATCTCTTCATCTGGGCGAGCAAGAATCTTCTCGGTAAACACGGGGACTCGAAGCTCGATATCAACTTCGACGGAGCCATCATGGGCCTGACGCATCTCATGGAGATCGCGAGCAGGGACCTGGTAAACGAGAAGAACGTCGTGTACAACAGAAAGCTCTTTAATACCATCGTTGATATTCTTTTCAAAGACGACCTCCTGGTGGAGTATATAGCACAGTCCGATGAGGCGAAGGTTCGCAGGCTCATGCCGACTGTGCTGAACATAGACGAGATGAAAGACGAATATATCATAAAAACAAGGTTCGCAATAAAAAGCGCACATCCGGACATCGTTTTCGAGAACGAGATAGAGAGCGTAGATTCGAGCAATCAGCTAATCGTAACACAGCGCTCGTACGAGCTGAAGCAGAACGAGCTGAAGTACCTCATGGATGTGGAGATCCCAAAGAACAGCCAGGAGATAGGATCTGCCATGGAGAAGGGGGATCTCAGAGAGAACGCAGAGTACAAGTATGCACTCGAGAAGCAGGACTTTTTAAAACTGCAAGTCAGGATACTCACCGACAACCTCAACAGGGCTCAGATACTCAAGCCGGAGGAGATAAAGACCAATGTCATCTCTATCGGGACGATGGCCACGATGAACTCCATAGATGACAACAAAACCGAGAAGTTTACTATACTCGGTCCCTGGGAATCCGATCCATCGAAGAAGATCATCTCCTACACCTCTCCGATAGGAGAAACATTGCTCAATAAATCGGTCGGGAATATCATAGACATAGGATCGAAGAAAAAAAAGTATAAGATACTCAAGATCGAGAAGGCGATTTTCTGATCGAAGCGATCTCGTGGGATCGAAGCGATCTCGTGGGATCGAAAGACTAATACTCAGGCTCCCCTCCGAAGAAGAGAGGGGCTTTCCTGGCCCTACTGGACTCAGGTGTCGCGGGATAGACCGGCCCAGGTAATATCACCTTCTATTCGTGTAATGAGGACAGAAACAAGTTTCCGTGATAAAAGTTCTTTTCGGGCCGGTGCGTTTTCTATCGTCACCCTGATATAGTTGTCTGTTACTCCCTTTAACACGTCTTCATGGAGTTCCAGCACCGTATTTCTCTGCGTACCTATGAACCGTTCCCTGTACTCCCTGTTCAGCCTGCGGCCGAGATCTATGATCTCTTTGCTCCTCCTGCTCTTCTGTTCATATGAGACGTCATCGGGCAGCATCGCTCCATTTGTTCCGGGTCTTGGAGAGTACCTGAACACGTGCACCGAAGCGAATCTTACCTTTTCTACCGCCTTCACCGTGCTGCTGAAATCCTCCTCATTTTCCGTCGGAAAACCGACAATAAGGTCGGTCGCAATGTGAGATTCCGGTCTTGACCGTCTGATCTCCTCGATGATCCTGGTGTAGCCGCTCACCTTGTACGGACGGTTCATTCGCTCGAGGATCCTATCTGAGCCATTCTGGAGAGGGATGTGAAAGTGCGGCGCGATCCTCTCGTCCGCTATCAGATCGAAGAGGCCTCTCTCAAAGAAGGCAGGCTCTATTGACGAGAGCCGTATCCTCACGCCCTCTGTTCTCTTCAGTATGAGCCTTATGAGATCTGAGAGCCGGTTTCCCTCATACCGGTAGTCTCCAAGGTTCACCCCGGTCAGCACGACCTCTCTGAATCCATTCCCGGCAATTTTATCAACGGAAGCGGCAATATCGCTGCTGTCTCTGCTTACGGACCTTCCCCGTGCGAGAGGGACCTTACAGTAAGCGCATCTCATGTCGCACCCGTCCTGAACCTTCACGACCGCCCTTGCTCTCGATTGGTGCTCAGGGTCTGTATAGAGGAACGGTGAAGCGGGAGAATCAAACCTTACGGAGTCTCCGGCAAGGCGGGCCCGAACCATTTCGACGAGACGAGGTTTGTCCCCGAGTCCTACAACCAGATCGACTCCATCCAATTTCGATATCTCCTGCCGTTCGGTCTCTGCATAGCATCCGGTGACGACGACGAGGCCCCCCTTCGGTTTGTGCCTGCCCGCTTTGAGTATGGTATGCCGCGACTTTCTGTCGCTCTTTTCGGTAACCGTGCATGTATTGACAACAACTATATCGGGAGAGGGGTTTTCGCTCCACTGTACGACCCTGAAACCTGCATTCCTGAAGCTCTGTGTCACTGCCGCACCCTCAAACTGGTTGAGCTTGCACCCATGATTGATAACCGCTACGGATAGATCCTGCATTCTCTTTTCTCTTTGAAATTATTATCCGCTCTCAACGGACGGTGGAAACGACAAATCTCCGGCCGACTGTAAAATTGTAAAAACTGGGGTTGAAAAAGCGCTGCTGCTGCTCTTGGGGTTATTTTATCCTGCTAGAATTATCCCCGGCTGAATGCATATCCCGGCAATAGGGATCCTTACGGAGAAGAATATTCTATATCCTGATCGGTCTGCTTGCTTATCACCCGGATAAGCGCTTCCTTCAGCTTCGGGTCGTTCGGCTTGAGGGAGAGGGCCTTCTTATAGTCGCTTTCGCTCTCTATGTAGTTGGCCAGATGCTCGTACACCTCTCCCCTGTACCTGTAGAATATGTACCTGTCGTCATCGAGCGCTATGCCCGCCGAAAATGCGGTTTCAGCAAGGATGTATTTGCCCTGTTCCAGGTATACCCTCCCAAGATAGTAGTAGGTATAGGCATAGTCCGGGTTAATGGCGATCGACTTCTCAAGGTTGGCGACTGCATCATTATAACGCTTAAACTCGTAGTATGACCTTCCGATGGTCGTGAGAAACCTCGTGTCTCTTGGATTGATCTTGAGCCCCTCCTCGCAGGTCTCTATCGCAGCCGAATATCGTTTCGTGTAGTAGTAGCACCAGCCGAGCACCGCGTAGATATCGAGGTTATTCGGAGAGAGCTCTTTCTCTTTTATCAGCAGCTTCTCTGCGTCGTAGTACTTGCCCTTCTTGTAAAACTCGTACGCTTCCTGGAAGCTTGCAAAACAAAAGGACGGGATGATAATGACCGCTGCCGTCAGGATCGCCGCTATGAGAAGAACGAGTTTGAACCTATTCATCGATACATCCCTCCCCTGTTTGATAAAAGCCGGCTCTAACCAGTAGAACGACAAGAACAACAGACGCTTAAGGGGGATATTCCCCGGGTTTTTACACAGAGCCCTTCTCACCAGTGCTCGAATCTCCAATCTTCGGACCTGAACCCTTTACCGCATTATATACTTGCGGCCCCATGGTGCACTTACCGTTGAGTATGCAGCCGCTTTCGATTATGAGATCCGGAGACTTTACATCCCCGTTGAGTTCCGCGCCCTTCAGCAGCTCGACCTTCTCGATAGCCTCTACGTTCCCGATGATCTTGCCGTAGTTTGTGAGCACTCCCGTTCGGATGGTCGCTTTTATAACAGCGTTAGGGCCGAGGATGAGGTGCCCTTCGGCATCGATTTCACCATCAAACTTACCCTTTATCATGAGGGACTTTTTGAACTTCATTGTTCCTGAAAAATCGATATCCTCCGCCAGTACCGTGTCGACATCCTTCTCTTCTATCATCTTGGACTCGTTGTTTTTGACCATCTTCTGGCTCCTTTATGAAAGATAATAATAGCCCTGAGGTTGATAAAATATTCTTACAAGATATATGTCTATCGTAAAAACTTACAATTTCTTAACTTTCTCAGGTTTCCATCGGTGCCAGTCCACGACGAGCGCGGAAGCGACGAACATAGAGGAATATGTACCCGCGATGACTCCCACGATAAGAGCAAACGCAAAGTTTCGCATCGTTGTACCACCGAAGACGAGCAGCGCCATAAGCACGATCAGCGTGGTAATGGATGTAATCACTGTCCGTGAGAGCGATTGATTTATACTCGTGTTTATCGTACCCGGGTAATCGTCATACGCCTTCTGAGTCTTGAGATTCTCCCTCGCCCTGTCGAATACCACTATCGTATCGTTGAGCGAGTACCCGATGATCGTGAGGAGTGCGGCGAGGATGAAAGTGTCCATCTCCTTGCTGAAAAAGGATATGAAGCTCACCACTATGAGAACATCGTGCACCAGCGCTGCAATCGCCGCTACCCCGAACCGAAACCGAAACCTGAATGTAGTATACATCAGTATGAGAACAAGTGCAACAACTCCTACGATATAGGACGTCCTCAGCAGGTATTTCGATATCCTGGGCCCTACGATATCGGTCCGTTCGAATATGACGTTCTCGGCACCGAACTGTTCTTTCAGTGCGTCTTTTATCTCTTCAATGACACGGTCGTTATCGCGCTCATAAGCCCGGGTCCTCAGAAGAAACAGGTGCCTGACAGGGTCATCGATACCCTGGACATCGTTACCGTACCCTGTCCCCACAAGAACAGACCGAACATCCGCTATATCAACATTCTCAGCCTGAATCTCTACCCTGAGGATATTGCCTCCTGCGAAATCGATACCCATATTCAGGCCGCCATGCAGGGCAATATTTGCAAGGCCCGCTACGATGATTACAGCAGACAGAATATACGCAAACTTGCGGTACTTTATTATCTTGAACTTAGGAGTGCGAAACATAAGATACCCTTCTCGTCCGGTTTATATAGACAGCTTCTTCACCCTGAACGTATCAATCCCTATGGCGAAAAGCAGTCTCGTTACAAATATGGAGGTGAACATGTTGATCACGATACCGATGCTCAGGGTAACTGCGAACCCCTTGATCGGACCGCTTCCAAACTGAGAGAGTACAAAGGTTGCGATGAGTGTTGTAATATTGGCATCGAGTATTGTACGAAAGGCCTTATCATATCCTCCCTGAATGGATGCCATGAGCGTTTTACCGCTCCTGAGCTCCTCCTTTATTCGCTCGAATATGATTACATTGGCATCAACGGCCATACCAACCGTGAGGATCATACCTGCTATCCCGGGCAGGGTGAGCGTGAAGTTCAACCATGCCAGTACCCCGAGCAGGAGGAACAGATTGAGCGCAAGAGCGATATCTGCGATAATTCCGGACAGCTTGTAGTACACGAGCATAAAGAGAACGACCAGCACAGCCGCGATATATGCCGCCTTGATACCGTCCCGGATCGTGTCCTCACCGAGCGATGGTCCGATTGTACGCTCTTCCTGCACCTGCAGAGGCACGGGAAACGCACCTGCCCTGAGAACCAGCGCGATATCCTGGGCCTCCTTCATGGTAAAATCGCCGGATATCCTTACCTGCCCACCGGGTATACGCTCTCGTATTGAAGGCATATAAAGCACCTTCCTGTCCAGCACGATACCGAGGCGCTTTCCGACATTCGCCTCAGTGATCTTTGCAAACTTCTTCGCTCCCTCCGTCGAGAGTGAGAAGGTAACCTCGGGTTTACCGAACTGATCGGCGGAAACCTGAGCCTTCTTCAGATAGCTGCCGTCGAGGAGGACTTCCTCGTACAGCACGATAGCCCTTTTACGCTCAAGGACATCGTACTTGTTCTTCTGCCAGAGGTAGTTCAGCCCCGAGGACTCTGGAATCAGTGACGTGTCGATGAGGTTCCCGCCGCTGTCGAACATGTCCCTCGTGAGCTTCCCGCTCGTTTCCTCGTCGACGATCTTGAACTCGAGAAGACCTCGGCCCATGACCACATTCTTCGCCCTGTCCGGATCCTTAGAGCCGGGCAGCTCAACGATGATGCGATCGTCTCCCTGAGTGGTAATAGAGGGTTCGGACACACCGAACTGGTCGATGCGGTTTCTCAGAATCTCCATCACCCTTCGCATCGCATCCCTGACGTCCTCCTGGGAAAGCTCTTCTCCCCCGCGACGCCGTTTCAGTTCCTCATAATCCGGCTCCAAAACCATATATATGCCGCCCTGGAGATCGAGACCGAGGTTGATGATTCTGGACCGGAGTTTCTTCTTCTCCCTGATGTCGAGCCTTCTTTGTTCAGGCAGAGACATCAACTGCTCGGCTGTGAGGTTGGTCAGGTCCCTGTCTTCCTTCGAAAAACGAAAATACCAGGTGTAAGTGTAGGAAAATCCCCATGCTGCGACGCCGATGGCAATGAGTATTATTAAAATCCTGAAGATTTTGTTCATAGCCCTCTCTGTACTGCTGCAGATTTATAGGTGAAGCGGTGTCCCGGCTCTCTTGTATATATAGTATTCCATAAAGTAATAGGGAAAACTACCGACCTACTGTTCTACAAAATGGTTTATTGAGAGGCCTGGGATTTCTCCTCTTGCTGTTTCTGTGATCTGGAAGAAATGATCTGGGTGATCGCCGAACGGTTTAGTTCGACCTTTACGTTTTCAGCTATCTTTACTATAATCGTTTTATCTTTCACCCCTACAACAGTGGCATGGATACCGCCGGTAGTGACTATCTTGTCACCCTTTGACAGCTGGCCCAGCATCGACTGGTGCTGTTTCTTCTGCCTCTGCTGGGGTCTGATCATCAGAAAATACATCACTGCGAATATGGCGATGATCATGAAAATTAATGACATGGGGCTCCCGCCTCCGGAACCCTGTCCCTGGGCTCCTGTCTGGGTACTGGGCATAGCGTACAATAGATTAAACATAACTACCTGTCCTTTCAAATGATTTTATATCCACAAACTCGAAAAAAGGTACAACAACAAGCAGGTTACGTCAAGCTTTTTCCCACCTACCGTCTCCTACTCACATCACGGCGCAGAAAGCCCTTACTCACTCTCAACACCCATGCAGAAGAGCCGGAAAAAAGCAAGCTCTTCCAAAAAGACCCTATCGGTTTTTCTGCCGAAGAACAAGGCCCGAATGGACCTTGTTCTAAGTCGTCTTCGACTGCGGGTTTTTTTATTGACTTGCGTTTTAGCTCTTGCTATGGTACATATAGGCAACGGAGGTGACAATGAAAAAGTCTACACAGCTCAGGATACTGGGAATCATTGTACTCATAGTTCTCGCATTCGTTGATGCCATCCCCTACACTTCGATCGCTGCACTCGGCGGTATCGTTATACTCCTCTTCAGACCGAAAGGGTTTCTTAACTTAATCGAAAAAATGTATGAGTAGCGGCGACCTATCTTCTCTAAAAACTTTGCTCTTTAAAACGAGCGAAGTGATATCCTCGTGCTGACATTGTCAAAAAGAGCGTGTGACTCAGGCTCTATATATTTTATAGAGGAAAACATGTACAAAATCCAAACACTAGACCGGATATCACCCCGTGGGCTCGACCGGTTCCCCGGTGATACATATGAGGTCACATCAAAAACCACCCGGCCCGATGCACTACTGGTAAGAAGCTTCAAGATGAACGACATGGAGCTTCCTCCCTCTCTCAGGATTATCGCGCGCGCAGGAACCGGAGTGAACAACATTCCTATCGAACGCTGCACCCGGCGCGGAATAGTAGTGTGCAATACTCCAGGAGCAAACGCGAACAGCGTCAAGGAACTGGTAATCGCAGGACTCTTTCTCGCATCACGCAGGATAATCGACGGTATACACTGGACACACACCCTTACCGACACAGAAGGGAACGTGGCAAAGCTCGTTGAGAGGGAAAAGTCGAAGTTTATCGGCCCTGAGATAAGAGGAAAAATCCTTGGTGTTATCGGACTCGGCGCGATTGGGGTAATGGTTGCAAATGACGCGCTTTCTCTGGGAATGAGGGTGGTCGGGTATGATCCGTTCATCTCGATCGAATCGGCATGGGGGCTGTCGAGAGAAGCCGTAAGAGCGAAAAGCCTGGAGGACCTTCTACAAGCCTCGGACTACCTCACCCTGCATGTTCCGCTCAACGAAACCACTGCTGGTATGATAAACCGGGAGAAATTCAAGACAATGAAGCGGGGGGTGAGATTACTGAACTTCTCCAGGGGAGACATGGTAAAGAAGAGGGACCTGAGGAATGCCCTGAACCGCGGAATCGTCGCTATGTACATCACCGATTTCCCGGATGAAGATATCCTCGAGATGCCGAATACCGTTACAATCCCCCACCTCGGCGCTTCGACCCCAGAGGCTGAGGAAAACTGTGCGGTCATGGCAGCAGATCAGACCAGGGCGTTCCTTGAGAAAGGGACGATTGCAAATTCTGTAAACTTCCCCGACTGCGAGATGCCTTTCTCCGGCAACAGGAGAATCCTTGTAAGCAACGAGAACATCCCCGGCGTTGTAGGGCACATCACCAACATCATGGCGGATGAGGGTATCAATATCGCAGACATGCTCAACAGATCGAAAGGAGAGGTTGCATACAACATCATCGATATCGACGGCGACATAAGCGTCGAGAGCATCGAAAGGATAGCGTCGATTGAGGGAGTCTCAATGGTACGGGTCCTGACCTGCCCGTTCGAATAGTGTGTTTTCTCAAAATAGAGGCACCGGTTACAAAACCGTTATAAAATCCCCATTTCTTGACACCCTCTTGGGTGCCACCCGCTCGGGTGACACCGGCTCGGGCGAGGGAGAAATGGGGGTCAGATATGCTTTCTCGCAAGTGTCCAGGCCGTGATTGTCATACCGTCGACGATCTTCCCACGCTCGACCTGTCTGTTCATCTCCTCGGGAGTCAAGCTTACCACCTCGATCTCTTCTGTTACATCAGGCCGCTGGCCGACCTTCTCGAGCCCTCTCGAGATGTACACATAGCAGAACTCGTCCGAAAGACCGTTGTACGGGAGAAACTTACCCACCCGTTTAAGTTTCTTACAGTCGTAGCCAGTCTCCTCGACAAGCTCCTCTCTCGCGGCGGTCTCCTCATCCTGACCATCTTTAATACCGCCACACGGAAGTTCAAGAGAGACACTGTCTGTAAGATACCTGTACTGTCTTACGAGGAGTATTTTTCCGTCGTCTGTTACAGGAACAATCAACGCGCTACCGTTTGTGTGAACATAGAAGTAGTTGCCCCGCTTCCCATCCGACATTTGAAAATGCTTGTGGAAAATGCTCATCCATGGGGTCGAGAAGACCTCTTCGGATAGCAGGGTCTTCCACGAACGAAACTTTCTGGCCATAGCAATTATTCCATCTCTTGATGGTTAAGAAATTTACGGAAGAGCTGCACCGGTTACTATTTAAGGCAACTACCTTATGTCAGTCGATGCATTAACTTTTTGGTCTAGGCTTTAAAAGCCTTCGGTCATATTATGAACCTCACAGCCGCTCATCACTGAACCAAACTTTGCACAATCTCCACGGCTGTTGCAGCATCGGGTGCGTAGCCATCAGCGCCTATCTCATCTGCATAGCTCTTCGTAAGAGGAGCGCCGCCAACGACTATCTTAGACTTGCAGTCCTTTGTCTTGGCAAGCTCGATTACGCCCTTCATGTTGACCATCGTTGTTGTAAGAAGGGCACTGAGCCCGATGACATCCGCATCCTCCTTTATTGCGGATTCGATGAACTTGTCGGCATCGATATCCACTCCGAGGTCAACCACCTTCCACCCTTGGCCTTTCAGCATCATGCCAACGAGATTCTTTCCTATATCGTGAAGGTCTCCCTTTACTGTACCGAGCACGAACGTTCCCTTTGCCTTGATCCCCTGTTTTGCAAGAAGCGGCTCCAGAATTTTCATTCCTGCGGACATCGCCCTCGCGCTTACCAACACCTCGGGAACATAGATCTCGCAGTTTTTGAACCTCACCCCTACGACTTCCATACCAGCAATCAGCCCCTGGTCAAGGACCTTCTTTATTCCTACATTCTCATCAACTGCCGCCTGTACAAGTTCTTTTACCTTGTCCGCATTTCCTTCGATAAGTGCCTCTGCGATCCCTTTGAAATCTGCCATTCTTGTCCTCCCCGAATATGAGTAGTACTACCGCCCAGCTTGTCTAATAATAAATAACAATCCCAAATCAGTCAACACAATGTGTTGATATTTTTGTTGACCTGATCTTTTTCCCATCCTATACTACCATGAAAACGAGTTATGCACTAGGCATAAGCCACCCAGGCTCGTGTTGGTCCGGGTGGCTTTTTTTATTGGGGTATCCGGAACCTGGTAAACAGTATTCGTAATAGTCTTGATGCATTTTTAGCGGTTTTCTCTAAAGATATGGTAACAGCTTATATGAGTTTACAGAAGGAAAACCGCTGCCCCCCATTTCAAAAATTATTTACCATGATCTGTGGGAGGGGGTTTGGAAATCGCATACTGGTCGGCTTATCCTTAACAGTATGCGATGTTCATGTACACACCATTTATTAAGGAGGAGCTTACATGGGCGGCCGTCTTACAATCATCCTCGTCTACCTCTTTGCAACACTTTTCTTTGGTATCATTTTCCGAAAAAAGGCTAGCCAGGACAGGGTCGAGTTTTATCTCGGGGGGAGGAATATCTCCAAAGTCCTTCTCTTCTTCACGATGGCCGCAACAAACTTCAGTGCTTTTACAATATTCGGGTTCTCCGGAGCCGGCTTTAGAATAGGGTACTCGTTCTATCCGGTCATGGGCTTCGGAACAGGATTCATGGCTCTCAGCTTCTACATCATCGGTGAGAAAGTGCTCCAGCTCTCGAAGAAGAGGGGGTACATCACCCCGTCGGATTTCATCTTCGATCGCTACCGTTCACCCTTTCTCAAGCGGCTCTTTTCACTCGTGATGATTGTGTTCACGCTCCCGTACATAGCGATACAGGCGATTGCAAGCGGAAACTCACTGCAATCACTCGTCGGCATCCCCTATCTGTGGGGAGCTGCGCTCGTTACCCTCTTCATCGTCACCTATGTAAGCCTGGGGGGACTCCGATCGATCGTGTGGACAGATCTCGTACAGGGAATAATGATGCTGTTCTTCACACTCGTCAGTTTCATTCTTATCGCCCGGGGAAGCGGGGGATTCGCCCCAACCCATGCAGCTATCAGCAGGGATTATCCGGAAATATTCTTCAGGCCGGGTCTCGGGGGTACCATGCCCCCCGGAATATGGGTTGGATTTATGCTGCTCTGGTTTTTTGCAGACCCGATGTTCCCGCAGCTCTTCCAGAGGTTCATGGTCGCAAAAGACGAGAACACCCTGAGATCCACGATTGTGATGTATCCCATAATCACGACCTTCCTCTTTTTCCTTACCGTATCGATAGGGGTCATGGGAAGGTTCGGATTTCCTGATCTCGAAACGGGTTCTTCGGACACTATCTTTGCTCTCCTCCTCTCGCGATATACCGGCAACATCCTCGGCACGGTACTGCTCACCGGCAGCATTGCAGCACTGATGTCAACGATGGACTCGCAGCTTCTGACGCTCACCTCCATGATTACAACAGACTTCATAAACCCTGCCCGCAAAACAATACTGGTCGAAAAGCTCACGATCATCATCCTCGGCGTGCTCGGTTTTCTCATTGCAATTCGACCTCCGGACACAATTCTCGACTTTATAAGCAGGACCACTTTCAACGGTCTCGCCGTTCTCGCCCCGACGGTGCTGGGTGGCCTGTACTGGAAGAATGCAAACCGCTATGGGGCCACCGCCAGCATCATAGCAGGCGAGGTGATGGTGATCCTTTACTATCGGGGGCTCGTCAGCACACCGGGTATTCACCCTATAATTCCGATCCTTTCCGTCACGGGTGCGG
>Ga0307378_10002700_pt1 | contig 26736 bp, 18 predicted proteins | sample UN1MG_FD_202238 | JGI IMG/M metagenome (GOLD analysis project Ga0307378, IMG submission 202238) | Soil microbial communities from Risofladan, Vaasa, Finland - UN-1 | ecosystem: Environmental > Terrestrial > Soil > Coastal area > Acid sulfate soil | place: Finland: Risofladan, Vaasa | collected...
CCCGGCCTCGGGCCCCGGATCGTCGGGGCCGAAACGGCCGCGGTACTCCGGGGCCGGGTACTTCTTTTCGTTCGCGCGCATCTTCTGGCGAAGTGCCGTCGACAGATCGAGCCCGAGCTCGTTGGCCATGGCCAGCACGTAGCAAAAGACGTCGGCCAATTCCTCGCCAACCGCCGCCAGCTTGTCCTTCTCGTCAGCGACCGCCCGAGACTGCTCGGCGGTGAGCCATTGGAAGTGCTCCATCAGCTCGGCCGCCTCGACGGCCAGCGACATCGCCAGGTTCTTCGGCGTGTGGAATTGATGCCAGTCGCGCTCGTCGACGAACCGGTCGACGAGCCGGCGCAAGTCGGCCAGCGTGGTCTCTGTGTCGGTCATGGCAATGGGCAGTCGGCAGCAAAAAGAAAAGGTGACAGCCACCAAATCTGGCGAAGGTGGGGAAGATCGTGCCTGGCAGAATACGTGGATTACCCAAATTTGGTGGCTGTCACCTTTTCTGGTGCAACTCGTGTGAGAACCGAAACGGAGTAACCGTCACCTCTAGCGGAATCCCGATACGGCGTCAAGCGCTGCCGACGATCCCCTCAGAACGCCGTGGGGATGGCCTTGTCGAAGCCGGGCAGCATCTGCTGCATCGGGGGATGGGCCCGCTCGGAGTAGCGCACCCGATAGCTCTCCGCCAAGTGGACCATGATCTCCAGCACCAACAGATCGGCGCGGGTCATCACGTGTCGCGTGCTGCGGTTGCCCAGGCCGTGGATCAGCTCCGAGAGCACGTGCACGTGCAGTTGCATGGTCTGTCTGGCGCTGATCCCGGCGGTGGCCAAGAGATCGGCCAATTGCCTCAGCTCGCAACTCAGATTGCCCGACCCCATGATCACGTACGTCCGCAGTAGCTCGCGATAGTGGCGGACGAGTTCCTCGGGCAAGTTGACGGGCACCGGGACCGTCGGGGGGCAATCCGCGGATGGCAGAGGCCCAGCGGCCTCGTCCTGCCGTTGGTCCGAGCGCCGTGGGTCCGACGCGGACGGAGAGCCGGCGGGTCGGTCGCCCTGGCCGTTCGATTCCAGGTCGAGGATCAACGCCCGTTGCTGCCCGAGCAGTCGCTGGGCTTCGTCGTGCTCCCGCTGGAGCCGTTGCCGCTCGGCCTGGTTGAGCCGGCGGTTTTCCCGGATGAGTTGACACCGCTGAACCGCCCGGGCGACGACCCAGATCAGGTTCCGCGTGGTGGTGGTATTGGCGCAGACGTAGGCATCGGCCCCGACCTCGTAGCAGAGGGCGGCCATTTCCTGCTCGCTTTGGGTGCCCAAGACGACGATCGGCTCGTCGGCGCCCCCGGCCCGATACCCTTCGATCAGGTCCGTCGCGTCGAGCTCACCGGGCTCATGGCTCACCAGCACGGCATTGAAGGTCTCGTCGCGGAGCCGGGCCAACCCCGCCACGCTGCCGAGGGCCTCTTCCAGCTCGATGTCCGAAGCACTGTCGCCGGCAAAGGCCTCGGCGAGCCAACCCCCGGTTCGCCGGCGGTTGGTGATGTACAGAACCCTCATTCGTGGGGGCATTCCGTGCCAAACGGTTGGCGGCCCTTCCTTGTGCATCCGTTCGAGGACCAAGCCCATCGGAGCTTCCTTGCCTTTCGATGAGGGCATTGGGACAGGCTGAAAAAGCGACGCGGTACTGTAGCGAACCGCGGCCGACGGGTCAAGCTCGCGATTGGGCCCTCGATTCGGGGGGCTAAACGTGGCAGAATGTCCAATGGGGACGTTTGGGGGAATTGGCCTTGCGATGGGCCACCTCCAGCGTAGAATTCCCCCCGCCTGCCGGGTTCGGCCCCTCCGACCCAACGATCGTGGACGGCATCATCCGGCAGAGCGGCCCCCCCCTGAATCGAGCCAAGCGACCATGAGACTAGCCTACCTCGACTGCTTTTCCGGCATCAGCGGCGACATGACGCTGGGCGCGCTGGTCGACGCAGGCGTCGATCTGGCCGCCTTGAACGCCGCGGTGGAGTCGCTCGGCCTGCCCGGGTGCCGACTGGTCGCCCGGGAAGTTAGGAAGCAGGGATTTCGGGCCACGCAGGTCACCGTCGAGTACGAGCCGGAACACGCCCATCGGCATCTCTCCCAGATCCTCCGGATGATCGACGCGGGCCGGCTCACCGACTCGCAAAAGGACCTGGCCCGACGGATCTTCACCCGACTGGCCGAAGCCGAGGCCCGAGTGCACGGCACGACCGTCGAGAAGGTCCACTTCCACGAGGTGGGGGCGGCCGATTCGATCGCCGACGTCGTGGCGGCCGCGGTCGGCTGGGACCTTTTGGGCGTCGACCTCGTCGTTGCTTCACCGATTCCGACGGGCACCGGCACGGTCAAGATCGCCCATGGCGTGTGCAGCATCCCGGCCCCGGCCACCGCCGAGCTGCTCAAAGGAGTGCCTTTGGCCGAGTCGTCGATCCCGCACGAGCTGACCACGCCCACCGGGGCCGCGATCGTCACCACCCTGGCCGCCCGCTTCGGGTCGCGCCCGGCGATGACGATCGCCGAGATCGGCTACGGCGCGGGCGGGCGCGAAGTGGAGGAGCAGCCGAACCTGTTGCGCCTCCTGGTAGGCGAAGCGGCCGAAGGCCACGGCGCCGAGCAGGTTTGGGTCCTGGAGACCAACCTCGACGACATCACCGGCGAACTGATCGGCTACGCGACCACCCGGCTCTGGGAGGCCGGCGCCCTGGACGTCTACGCCACGGCCATCCAGATGAAGAAGAACCGGCCGGCCGTGAAGCTCTCGGTCCTGTGTCGGGCAAGCGACGTCGAGTCGATCGAGGCGGTTCTCTTCGAGGAGACCACCACGCTCGGCGTGCGTCGCTGGCCGGTGAGCCGAAACGTGCTGGTCCGCCGCGCGCATCGGGTCGCCACGGAGTGGGGGCCGATCGAAGGCACGTTGGGCGAGGTCCGCGGAGGCTCGCTCCGCTTCGCCCCGGAGTTCGAGTCGTGCCGGCGAGCCGCCACGGAGCACCGGGTTCCACTCCGGGTCGTCTACGAAGCGGCCCAGAAGGCGTTTGACCCGGAGGAACTTGGAATCGGGGGCGATCAGCCCAATCGATGAAAGGAGTCGCCCCCGTGGGCTTGTTCGCTCGAATCGAGTTTTCCACGCTCTTCGCCCTGATCGCCCTGACGATGACGATCGGATGGCTCCTTTGGCGGTCGCACCGCTACCTGGCCCGGCAGGAGAAAGGCTGGTCGCCGCCGGCCCGCACCTCCCGCCGACAGCCGCACGCCAAGGGACCTCCGCTGGATGCCCCCGACGACGTGATCCGCTGGGAAGTCCAAATGCACGAGACCGCCCGGGACTTGTCCGGCCAATTGGACAGCAAGATGGCCGCGCTTGCCCACCTGATCGGCGAGGCGGACCGTGCCGCGGGCCGGTTGGAGGCGGCACTGGCATCGGCCCCGGGAGCGCCCGACCAGAGCCCTGCTGCGGAAGCGTTAACCGGCCGACTGTCCAACACGTCGGACAAGCTGGACCCGCTTCCCTCCCCGCCGACCGACCAGGCCGAGGCGCTGAAATCGGCAGGTGCCGCGGATCGAGTCTCCGTCGCCCGCGAAGTCGCTCCGGAGGCCGGCAAACAGCGACGTCCCGCGGACGAGCGCTACGAAGAGATTTATCTACTGGCCGACTACGGGTTCGACGCGGCCGAGATCGCCCGCCGCGTTGGCAGTCCGGTGGGCGAGGTGGAGCTGATCCTGGGCCTTCGGGGCAAGCGATAGTACGGCGGCGCAAGACAGCCATCTTGTCTGTGCCCCCGCAACCTCACCGTCGGGAAGCCCGGGCTACTGCCCCGCAAGATCAAGTCCTTGACGCTCGGCGTCCGGAGGCTTCCGCCTGGGAGTCTCGGTCCAGGGTAGGGATTTGGCCATCTCGGTCGTCGTCTCGCCCGGGCCCTCTCTGCGCTCCAGTTTGAGCTCGGTGATGATCACGTCGTCGATCACGCGGATGCCCAGCGTCTCGTTGATTTGCTCTTGGAGCTGTTGCTTCAGCCCGGCCAAGAGCGGATCGTCGAAGTCACCGCCATGGGCCCGGCGCACGAGCTCTTCGACCGACTGCTGGACGCGGAGCCGTTTCCCCGAGATCTCCTGTCGCGCTCGGGCCTCGACTTGACTCAACAGCGCGATGTGCAAACGAAACTCCGCACTGACAATCCCTCCCCCTTCCTCCGGCTCGGCCACGAAGCGAAACACGCCGAGCGACACTTCCGGGCCGAACCCGCCCGCGGGCCGCGTCGCCCTCAACTGGGAGTACGTGAGGCCGATCACGTGTCCGACAACTGACAGCGCCAGCAGAATGAGCAACCACTTCCGGGTCAGCAGGCGCCCGAAGAGCCCAACCGGCTTCTGCCCGACCGGCTGCTTCTCCGTTGCCTCCTCGGCCGCCGCTTGATCGGGTCTTGCTTGTTCGGCCATCGTCGGATGGATCCCCCGTCATTCGCGCGCGAGCCCCCGTCTTTGGGTGGGAGCGTTACCCGAGGCAAGTGTAGCTTACCGGGGCTGTGGACGAGTGAGAGGCGAACCATTCCGGAAGACGCCGGAGGCTTGCAGCTTCAGGGCCCTACTACTGGGGAGACTGACCGTCCCGCGAGACTCGCTGGCGGCCTGTGGAATAACCACCCGCAAGAGGGGGCTCTTCGGTCGCGCAAAAAAAAGGGGGCCTCTGACGAGCCGCAATACGTAGCGACTTGACCGGGCGGCAAGGGCAAGGTAACCGCACAGTCTTTTGTGCGTCAGAGGCCCCACGGGCCAGCTTACGCGAAAACGACGGGTTGTCCCATGTTCGCGGAAAGCACAATACGTGCCATTCCAGACCATTCACGGCGGCAAGCCGGCTCTCAGCAGGAAACCCCTTTCTCGACAATCATTTGCGCGCACGGCGGGCCTTCGCCAGGCCTTGCTCGTGAGCACCTCGGCCTTCGGTCGAAATGTATCGATCTGCGCCACCTGATCTGATTTGGCGCTCCACCCTGGTCCAGTTCTCCGGGCCGAGGGATTGGCACCCCTATCCGGGTGGTTTCTGCGAACTCGCCGGGGGGTGTTTTGAGGGCTCGAGCCAATCGCTTATACTGTTGCCGTCTAACGAGGTACGCGGCTTTCGGGGCAAGCGTTCGTCGAACCCGTCCGTTGCCCCTCGTTCCCCCGCTCTGGCGAGGGAACGTTTCACCTGAACGCGTCGCGTTGCTCGCGCGTAAATATCTGTGGCGCAAGGGCTTGCGCCACCGACATACGCCGAACATGCCCGCCGGCGTTGCGGCGCCGGGGCGTCGTGTTGAGGTGCCTGCCGGTGCCCGGCTCGATGAATGTTCGCTTTCCAGGAGTCCTCGGATGCAGGATACGGCTTCGTTGCCGCCCGACGCAGACCACGTGCTGATTTCGGTCAATCCGAAAGCCGGGCGGAGGTCGGCTGCGCGTCGCGTCGATCAATTGGTGGACCTGCTCGGCCAACGCGGCTTTCAGGTCGATGTCTACACGGACCTGGCGGAAGTCTCCGCCGAGGCCAACCGCCTGCATGCGGAGGGGCAGTTGCGGGCCCTAGTCGGAATAGGGGGGGATGGCACGGCCGCCGAGCTGGCCAATCGCACCAATGAGGGGGTTCCCCTGACGCTTCTCGCCGCGGGCACAGCCAACCTGTTGTCCAAACACTTCCAGCTCAGCGGCAACCCGGAGAAGCTCTGCCAGACGATCGCCGACGGCAAGCTGCTCCGGATCGATGCCGGCAGGGCCGCGGGACGCTTGTTTCTGGTCATGGTCGGCTGCGGGTTCGATGCCGACGTGGTCGGGCGCGTGCACTCGCACCGCGAGGCCAACCCCCGCGGCGCCCACATCGGGTACGCCAGTTACACGAAACCGATCCTGGAGTCGATTCGTAGTTATGGGTATCCCGAAATCCAGGTATACTGCGACCAGCCTGGCGAGCAAGCAGCGGAAGACCGACCGTCTCCGCTAACCGCCCGTTGGGTATTCGTCTGCAACCTGCCGCGTTACGGCTGGGGGCTGCGCGTGGCGCCGGAAGCCGTTCCCACGGACGGGCTGTTGGACGTTTGTACGTTTCGTCGCGGATCGCTGTTTCATGGATTGCGGTACACGGCCGCCGTGCAGTTCGGCGGGTGGCACCGACGGATGAGCGACTGCATGATGCGTCAGGCACGGCGGCTTCGCATTACCTCCGAAGAGCCGGTGGTGTACCAGTTGGACGGCGACCCGGGCGGTGTGCTGCCGGTGGACGTGGAAGTGCTGCCGAGTCGCGCAACCCTGGTCGTTCCGGCGGGAGAGTAGAAGCCCCCACGGTTCTGACGGAAGACTCCGAGGACCCCGTTTCCGTGCCCGAGAACCCCGCCACGATCGGCCCGTACCGGTGCGGCACCGGCCAACCGCTGTTGGTGATCGCCGGTCCCTGCGTGATCGAAGACGAAGCCACTTCGCTTCGGATCGCCGAGCGTCTCGAGCAGATCGCCGGGGAGTTGCCGATCCAGGTGGTCTTCAAGGCGTCGTTCGACAAGGCGAATCGCACCAGCATCGAGTCGTATCGCGGGCCGGGGCTCGAGGCGGGAATGGCCATCCTCCGTCGCGTGAAGCAATCGACCGGATTGCCCGTGACGACCGACATTCACGAGCCCCGGCAGGCCGCGCCCGTATCGGAAGTCTGCGACCTGTTGCAGATTCCGGCGTTCCTGGCCCGGCAGACCGACCTGCTCGTGGCCGCGGCCAAGACGGGGCGTCCGGTGAACGTCAAGAAGGGGCAGTTCCTGGCGCCGTCGGACATGAAACACGTGCTGGGCAAGCTCGAAGCCGCCGGGTGTGGGCACGTCCTGCTTTGTGAGCGGGGGACGTTCTTCGGCTACGGCCGACTGGTCAACGACATGCGGAGCATCCCCGAGATGCAGGCGCTGGGCGCGCCGGTGGTCTTCGACGCGACCCACAGCGTGCAGGAACCGGGCGGACTCGGGGCCGTCACCGGCGGAAACCGGCGGATGGTCGAGCCGCTGGCTCGGGCGGCGGTCGCCATCGGCGTCGACGGACTCTTTTTCGAGACCCACCCGCAGCCGGAAACCAGCCCCAGCGACGCCGCCAATATGGTACCCTTGGACGAAATGCCGGGCCTGCTCGCGCGACTCGTCGCCATTCGTCAAACCGTGGAGAATCTTCCGTGAACGATCGTGCCCACTCCGCGCTGTGCGTGGGTCTCCCGACCCCGCACGACGGCGCCCACACCGCGCTGTGCGTGGGTCTCCCGACCCCGCACGACGGCGGCGAGGTCAGGAGACCTGCGCCGAGCGCAGTCCAACACGTGGCGGGGCCGCTTCTTCTGCTGCTCTTGGCAGCCGCACTCCCGATGGAGCTGAGCTGCCGCCGGCCCGTGTCGTCCCAGCGCGCCCGACGGCCAACAGGCCCCGAGGACGTGCGCATGCAGCAGAAGCTGTTCGACGAGGCGATCGCGAGCATTTCCAACTATCCGCGGTACGACAGCCCCGAATGGCTCCAACACGCCGTGGGCCGGCTTGATCAGTGGGTGCAGGGCCAACAGTCGGGCGCTGACTGGCAGGTGGATCCCCTGGTGGCTACTTTGCCCAAGCCGCTTGGCGAGCTTTCTGAGGTACCAGCGCTCGATCAACTGGAGTTTCCCAACGCCGACGCGTACGCGTTTCAGGAAGTGGCTTGGCTGCGGGACGTATCGAATTGGGCCCGAGGCGACGCGGTCGACGAGTTGAGCGTGGCCCAGCGGTTGTTCGACTGGACCGTCCGCAACGTGCAGATCGAGCCCGTCGTGGTGGCCGACGCCTCCGGCCGACCCGTTCTGCTCCTGAAGCACCCTTGGGAGACACTCCTGCTGGGGTCAGGCGTCCCGGCGGACCGGGCCTGGTTGTTCATCCTTCTTGCCCGTCAACAGGGGATCGACGCGGCCTTGCTCGCGCTGGTCGATCCGGACGATCCGGACGCCAGGCAGACCCAGGCTTGGGTCGTGGCGGTCCTCAGCCAAGGCGAGCTGTATCTGTTCGAGCCGACCCTCGGAGTGCCGATCCCGGCGCCCGACGGAGTGAAGCAGGATGAAGCCGGGCGCCTGGAGATTCGGCCCGCCACGCTGACTCAAGTCGCCGCGGACGACGCCCTGTTGCGACAGTTGGACGTAGATGGGCGTCGCTACCCCGTGAGCGCTTCGCAGGTCGAGCGCGTGGTGGCGCTCGTGGAGGCCTCGCCCGCCTATCTCTCGCGACGGATGAAGCTGGTGGAAAGCCAACTGGCCGGCGACGAGAGGATGGTCTTGACCACGGACGCCGCGGCCCAAGCCGAACGGTTCCGGGCCTGCGAGCACGTGGTCGATGCGCGGCTGTGGGAGCTGCCGTATCAAACCCTCCAGCAGGAGCGCCAAATCGGGCCCGAGCGGCTCCAGTGGCTCGGGAGCCGGATCATCCGTTTCCGCGTTCCCTTCGACGTCAGCGAAGTGGTCCAGAAGAAGCCGAAGGAAGTGCCCGACGGCGCGGACTGGTGGACCATTGAGGCGCGAGAACAAGCCGATCGGGAGGCCGAAGAGGGCGGGCAAACCGGCTCCGACCAAGATCGGACGTTTGGGCCCGCTCTGTGGCGAGGTCGCCTGCTTCATTTCCAGGGCCAGTTCACCGGCGAGCAGAGTGCCACGTACTACTACGCCAGGGCCCGGCTCCCCAATCGCGACCTGCAATCTCCGGAAATCGATCCGAACTTGAGGGCGGTGCTGACGTGGGCCAAGATGGACGCCAGCTATTGGCTCGGCCTGATCGCTGCCCATCAGGGCAACACCGAGGCCGCCATCGACTGGCTCGCCACGCGGACGTTGGAGCCGTTTCCCAACGGCCCCTGGACGCCCGGCGCGAAGTACAACCTCGGCCGGGTCTACGAGGCGGACGGGCAGATCGCTAAGGCGGTCGAGGCGTACCGCTCCGACGCCGATTCGCCCGCCCGACACGGCAACCTCCTCCGCGCCCGCTGGCTCCAGCCCAGCGATACCTCCGAAAGCACCGGACAGCCGCCCACCGACAAGGTCAAAAGCCCGGCAGCCGACGCCACCAAGCCACCGGCGGACGAGGGCACAAAGCAGCCGACGCCCAAAGCGAGCGGCGAACTGCCAGGCAAGACGGCCGAAGGCCCCCGCACCGATTCGCCGGAATCCCCAGCCGCCGCCTCCGACGAGCAGTAGAACCCCTCTGGCGTGGGTTTCGTATGGGGAAATGGGCTGGGCACGCCCGTGATGGCCGCGTTCCGCCCCCGCCTCCACCCATGCCTGCGGTCCCCTTGTTACCCGGGGGAACGGCCGATAAAATGATGAGCTTCACCCTTTTCCCGGGAGATTCATCAGACACCCCCTTGGTGCTGCCCGACTGAAGGCAAGGAACCGCAAGATGAAACAGGGAATCCATCCCAAATACGTGGAGACCAAGGTGACGTGCGGCTGCGGCAACTCCTTCACCACCCGCAGCAGTCAGGCGGAGTTGAAGGTCGACATCTGCAACCTCTGCCATCCCTTCTACACCGGCAAGCTGAAGTACGTCGACACGGCGGGCCGCATCGAGCGGTTCCGGAGCAAGTTTGCCGCGACCGGCTACGCCAGCTTGAGGCGAGGCAAGAAGAAGGCTTCCGCAGCAGAACCGGAGGAGGGGTAGGGGCGGTCCGCTGCCGCTTCACCCGTTCCCAAGCGGCCGAAACCGGTCCGCCTGCTTCCCGGCGACGTCCGTCGGCTCACCGCGAACCGTCCCGGCGACGGTGAATGACCATGCGCAAGATGCTTGAGGAAAAGCTCCGCCGTTTCGCGGAGCTGGAAAAACAGCTCGTCGACCCCGAGGTGCTCACTTCGCCCGAGCGGATCGCGGCGGTCGCCCGAGAGCACGGCTCCCTGGCCAGGCTGTCGGCCAAGTATCGACGCTTCAAGGAGCTCAATGCCCAGATCGTCGACGCCTTGGAGATGATCGAGGGATCGGACCGGGAGCTGCGGGAGCTGGCCGAGGCCGAGCTACCGGCCCTGAAAGAGGACCGGGAGGCGATCTGGAACGATCTATTGGACATGACCGTCGGCGGCGAGGACGCCAACCGCGCCCGCTGCGTGCTGGAGATCCGGGCCGGAACCGGCGGCGACGAGGCGGCCCTCTTCGCCCGCGACCTCTACGAAATGTACCGCCACTACGCCGAAGACAAACGGTGGAAGGTGGAGATCCTCAGCGCAAGCCCCACCGAGCTCGGCGGCTTCAAGGAGATCGTGCTGGGGCTGCAAGGCGAGGGAGTCTATCGTCTACTCCAGTTCGAAAGCGGCGGACACCGCGTCCAACGCGTCCCGGAAACCGAGGCCCAGGGCCGAATCCATACCTCGGCGGCCACCGTCGCCGTGATGGCGGAGCCGGAAGACGTGGAGATCAACCTGAGGCCCGACGACTATCGCGAGGATATCTTCCACGCCAGTGGACCGGGCGGACAGCACGTCAACAAGACCGCCTCGGCCATCCGACTGACCCACCTGGAAACCGGGATCGTCGTCAGCATTCAGGACGAAAAGAGCCAGCACAAGAACCGCGCCAAAGCCCTCCGCGTGCTGAAAACCCGGCTCTACGAGCGCAAACGCCTGGAAGAGGAAAAGAAACGGGCCGACGAGCGGAAGAGCAAGATTGGCTCGGGCGACCGCAGTCAGAGGATCCGCACCTACAACTTCCCCCAGAACCGCGTGACCGACCACCGCATCAACCTGACGCTCTACAAGCTCGACAGCATCATCGCCGGCAACCTCGATCCGGTCGTCGACGCCCTGATGGAATGCGAGCGCCAGGAGTTGCGGGACCAGTTCGGAGCGATAGACTGACGCGGGCGTAGGAACACGTTTGTAGTTCCTAGGCTGCGGAGCCGTGGGGAGGGCAGCGGGATCTTGGGGGGAATGGCGAGATTGGGCGGTTGCGGACGAAGCGAGGCAGCCGGTCGCCGTCGCTGAGCACCGCGGCTCGCAGTTGAAGGATCGCCTCGCCGGACGGCCCGTCGTTCCAGAATTTCTCCGCCCCTTTCACCCGCCGGTTGATCGGTTTGACCAGCGACTCGGCCGGCGAACCGGTCACGGGCAGTCCCTCGCGGCGGGAACCAGGCGGGAAAGTGGGTTGTATGCAGAGATCCCTTGCTGACGCGAAGTCGGTTGCGGCCGTCTCCCTCTCGTTGATCTTGCTCGTCGGCTGCTCGCAACCCCGGCAAGAGGGCAGCCCGTCTTCGGCGCCGGACGCTTCGGGCGATGCAATGCTGCGAGCCGACGCGGGCGATCCGCGGCCGGCCGGGCTGGAGATCCTGTCCCCCCTCGACGAGGCGCTCTTTCCGCCGGACATCGTCGCCCCCACGTTCCGTTGGAAGGACGGCAGCCCCGACTCCGACACGTGGCTGATTGCCTTTCGGTTCTCCGACGGCGGAAAAGCCCTGGAATTCCGCAGCCGCCGGACGGAGTGGACCGTGCCGGACGAGGCCTGGGAGATCATCCAGGGGCGCTCGCGGGAGCAGGAAGCTCGGGTGACCGTCTCAGGCGTTCGCGGGGCGTCCCCCGAGCAGATCCTCTCTCAGGCCTCCGTCCGCATCCGCACGTCGGAAGACGAGGTCGGGGCGCCGTTGTTCTTCCGCGAAGTGAATCTGCCGTTCCTCAAGGCGGTGAAGAACCCGGCGGCCTACATCCGCTGGCGATTCGGGCCGATCTCCTCGAAAGAGCCGCCTCCGATCGTGCTGGAGAAGCTGCCGGTCTGCGGGAATTGCCATTCCTTCTCGGCCGACGGTTCCACGTTGGCGATGGAAGTCGACTCCGGCAACGACAAGGGCTCCTACACAGTCGCCCCGATCGAGACACGGATCGTGCTGGACGAGAGCAAGATCTTCACGTGGAACGACTATCGGCGAGAAGACGGGGAGCCGACATTCGGGCTGCTTTGCCAGGTCTCTCCGGACGGCAGGCACGTGGTCGGGACGGTGAAGGACCGGGCCTTGGCCGTGTATCGACCGGACCTGATGTTCTCCCAATTGTTCTTCCTGGTTAAGGGCATTTTGGCGATCTACGATCGGCAGGCGAAGACTTTTCACGCCCTGCCGGGGGCCGACGACCCGCGGTTCGTGCAGACCAATGCCACCTGGAGCCCGGATGGAAAAACCCTCGTCTTCGCTCGCTGCGAGGCCTACGAGCCGGAGGGGCTGGAGGACGTCAAGACGGTCCTGGTCCCCCAGGAGTGCGCCAAGGATTTTCTCGAAGGGAAACGGACGTTCCGCTACGACCTGTACCGGATTCCGTTCAACGGCGGCCAGGGCGGAAAAGCGGAGCCCATCCAGGGCGCCTCGCAGAACGGGATGAGCAACTACTTCCCCAAGCTCTCCCCCGACGGCAAGTGGATCGTCTTCTGCAAGGCCAAGAGCTTCATGCTGCTCCAGCCCGACAGCGAGCTCTACATCATTCCGGCCCAAGGCGGCCGGGCCCGCAGGCTGCGGTGCAACACCTCGCGGATGAACTCCTGGCACAGTTGGTCCCCCAACGGCAAGTGGCTGGTCTTCTCCTCGAAGATGTACTCGCCCTACACGCAGCTCTTTCTGACGCACGTCGACGAGCAAGGGCGCAGCAGCGTCCCGGTCGTGCTCTCCCGTTTCACGGAGCCCGAGCGGGCGGCCAATATCCCCGAGTTCGTCAACGCCGAGCCGGACGCGATCGAGCGAATCACCGCGCGCTTCCTCGACGACCATCACTACTACCGGGCCGCGGCCGAGTTCATCAAACAGCGCGACGTGGCAGGGGCACTCCCAATGTTGCAGAAGTCGCTGGAGATTAATCCCGACAACACCGCGGCCCTTCTCGCGCTGGGAATCATCCTGCGGGACGAGGGCAAGAACGAGGAGGCAAAAGCCCACTTCACCAGGATCCTCGAGATCCAACCGGACCACGCAAAAGCTCACCGCGGACTTGCCGACATGCTCCGCATGGAGGGAAAGCCGGAGGAGGCCGTCGATCACTATCGCCAGGCGCTGAAGACCGAGCCGAGTCTCCACGAAGTGCACGCGAGTCTCGGGCTGATCTTCCTGGAGACCGGCAAGCTCGACGAGGCCCTCGAGCATCTCGCCGAGGCCGTCCGCTTGGAGCCGGGGGACCCCGTGACGAACTTCTACTGCGGACACGTCTTGTACCGCCAGGGAAAGCCGGAAGAGGCGGTCAGTTACTACCGGCGCGCGATGGAGCAAAGCCCCGAGCTCGTTCCGGCAATGTTGGAGCTTGCCTCGATTCGCCTGATGGTCGATCGACCCGAGCTGTACAACCTCGATGAGGCGCTTGCCCTGGCCAAGAAGGCTTGTGACGCCACACGGCACCGGGATCCGATCGCCCTGAAAACGCTGGCCGGGGCGTATGCGGTCGCGGGACGATTCGATGACGCCGTGAGCACGGCGAGAAACGCGCTGGAGATCGCCCTCGCGGCCGGGGACCAGGACTTGGCCAATGGAACCCGGAAGATGCTCGACGTCTACGAGAAGCTTCAGGCCGACGAGCGAGAGCGATCGAGGTGAGAACCGGGCGGGAAAGTTGGATTCATGCATGGGCCCCTTGTTAGCGTGAAGTCGGTTTCGACGGTCTCCATTCTGGTGATGGTGCTCGCCGGCTGCTCGGAACCGCGGCGAGAGAGCGGCCCGTCTTCTGCGCCCGGCTTCTCAGGCAAGGAAACGCCGGAGGTTGAGGGCGGCGATCCGAAGCCGGCTCGGTTGGAGATCCTCTGCCCGCCCGACGAGGCCCTGTTCCCGCCCGACGTCGTCGCCCCCACGTTCCGCTGGAAGGACGGCGCCCCCGACTCGGACGCCTGGCGGATTGCCTTCCAGTTCTCCGACGGCGGGAGGGCCCTGGAGTTTCGCAGCCGCCAGAGGGAGTGGACCGTGCCGGACGAGGCATGGGAGGTCATCCGAGGGCGCTCGCGGGAGCAGGAAGCTCGGGTCACTATCTCAGGCGTTCGCCGGGCCGCCCCCCAGGAGGTCCTTTCTCGAGCCTCCGTCCGCATCAGCACGTCGGGAGACGAAGTCCAATCGCCGTTGTTCTTCCGCGAGGTGAACCTGCCGTTTGCCACGGCCGTGAAGGACCCGGCGGCCCATATCCGTTGGCGGTTCGGCCCGATTTCCTGCAAAGGACCGCCGCCGATCGTTTTGGAGAAGCTGCCGGTGTGCGGGAACTGCCATTCGTTCTCGGCGGAAGGTGCCGTCGTGGGCATGGACGTGGACTACGCCAACGACAAGGCGTCCTACGCCATCTGCCCCGTGGAAAGGGAGATGATCCTCGACCGGGGGAAGATCATCGCCTGGAGCGATTACAGGAGGGAGGACAAGGAGGAGACCTTCGGCCTGCTTTCTCAGGTCTCTCCGGACGGCCGCCACGTGGTGAGCACGGTGAAGGACCGCTCCGTCTTCGTCGCGACGGACGACCTGGCGTTCAGCCAGCTTTTCTTCCCCATCAAGGGGATCCTCGTCTTCTACGACCGAAAGACGAAGAGTTTTCGTTCCCTGTCCGGGGCGGACGACCCGCGGTTCGTTCAGAGCAATCCGGCCTGGAGCCCGGACGGCAAGTACCTGGTTTTCGCCCGGAGCGAGGTGCACCACTTGAAGAACGTCCGCAACCGGGAATCGGCGCTTCTGACAAAGGAAGAGTGCAAGGAATTCCTCGATGAGGGAAAGACGTTTCTGTTCGACCTGTACCGGATTCCGTTCAACGACGGCGAGGGCGGAGAAGCGGTGCCCCTCGAAGGGGCTTCGAACAACGGGATGAGCAACTACTTTCCCAAGTTCTCTCCGGACGGCAAGTGGATCGTCTTCTGCAAGGCCAAGAGCTTCATGCTGCTCCAGCCCGACAGCGAGTTGTACATCATTCCGGCCCGAGGCGGCCGGGCCCGCAGGCTGCGATGCAATACCTCGCGGATGAACTCCTGGCACAGTTGGTCCCCCAACGGCAAGTGGCTGGTCTTCTCCTCGAAAGCCTATTCGGACTACACGCAGCTCTTTCTTACGCACATCGACGAGCAAGGACGGAGCAGCGTCCCCGTGGTGCTTTCTCGTTTTACGGAGCCGGAGCGTGCAGCCAACATCCCCGAGTTCGTCAACCTCGAGCCCGGCGCAATTCAGACAATCTCCGCGGCATTCATTGACGATCACAGCTACTACCGGGCCGCGTTCGAGTTCATCAAGGAAGGGGAGTCGGCGGGGGCGGTCCCGCTGCTGCGGAAGTCGCTGGAGATCAATCCGAAGAACGCGAAGTCGCGTCTCGCGCTGGCAGCCGTTCTGGCGGACGACGGTAAGACCGAGGAGGCAAAAGCCCACTTCACCAAGATCCTCGACGTCCAACCGGATCACGCAAGAGCTCACAGCGGACTCGCCGACGTGCTCCGCGTCGAAGGAAGACTACAGCAGGCCGTCGATCACTACCGCCGGGCACTGCACAGGGAGCCGAATCTCTACGAGGCCCACGTGAATCTCGGGCTGATCCTCCTGGAGACCGGTGAGCTCGACGAGGCCGTGGAGCATCTCGCCGAAGCCGCCCGCCTGGAGCCGGAGGACCCTCTCGCGAGCTTCTACTACGGGCATGCTTTGTACCGTCAGGGCAAGCTGGAAGAGGCGGTACGCTACTACCAACGCACGATGGAGCGGAATCCCGATTTCGTCCCGGCCCTGTTGGACCTTGCGTCCATTCGGATTATGGTCGACCGACCCGAGCTGTACGACGTCAATGAGGCGATTGCCCTCGCCGAGAAGGCTTGTGACCTGACACGGCACCGGGATCCGATCGCCCTGAAGACGCTGGCAGGGGCGTATGCACTTGTCCGACGATTCGATGACGCCGTGAGCACGGCGAGAAACGCCCTGGAGATCGCCCTCGCGGCCGGGGACCGGGAATTGGCCAATGGGACCCGGAAGATGCTCGACGTCTACGAGAAGCTTCAGGCCGAGAAACAGAAGTAATTGAGACTCCCCCCGGCGGGAAAAAAGTGAGGCCCGTCTGCCGCAATGGCGGCTCGCTGCATGGGATCCGCCGTCATGCAAGAGAGCCGGATATGGGCGACGGCGCAGCATCCGGGTGCCTCGCTTGCTCGACGCGGCAACTCCGGGTTAGGATCATCCTCCAAGGGGGCCGCTCCAGAGGACTTCTCAGCATGCAGAATCCGAGGCCGCCCATGACTCGTCCGGTTCTTCTCCTTGTGGCCGCAATGATTGCCTCCGGGCCGACGACGTCCGGCGCCGAGGCTCGAGGCCCCTTCGATCGGCAGGTCGCCGAGCACACGGCCGTGCTCCGTGCCGACTCGGCCGACCAGCGCGCATGGGCCGCCGAGGCTTTGGGATTCCTCAGGGCCTATCGGGCCGAGGAGGCTCTGATCGAGCGGCTCCGCGACGAATCGATCCAGGTGCGGCGCCAGGCGGCCATGGCCCTCGCCTGGTGCGGCGGTCGCCAGGCGGTGGGGCCGCTGTTGGGCGCGCTGGACGACGACGACTGGGTCACCCGACAGTCCGCCTACGTCTCGCTCACCAATGTCACCGGAATGGAGTTCCCGTTCGACGGGATGGCTTCGCCCGACGGACGCGCGGCCCAAGCCAAGCGGTGGCGCGAGTGGTGGGCGAGCGTTCCGCCGGACCGGCCGCCCCAGGAAGCGTTGGAGCTGTTGGCGGGAGCGAAAAACTGGCCCAGCGGCTACACGGTGACCGCGTCGAGCACCTACCGGGGCCCGCCGGGCGCGATCACCGACGGCCAGATCGGCCCCCTGTTCTGGCAGACCAAGAACGTCCCGTTCCCGCAGTGGTGCACGATCGATCTCGGCGAGCCGAAGAAGGTCGCCCAGGTCGTCATCCACCAGTACGGCCCCACGTTCGTGATGACCGAGTACGAGCTGGCCACCAGCCTGGACAACAGGACGTTCGATCCGGTCGAGCGCCGAGAGGGCGAGACGCCGGTGGAGTTGGCGATCGACTTCCCGCAGCGCACGGCGCGATACGTCCGCATCACCAGCTACGGAACCGTCCGGCCGATCTATCCCACCACGTTCTTCGAGGTGGAGATCAACGAGACGGCACGCGCGAAGCACGAAGGGGCCGCGCAGCCCCAGTGGCGCCACGAACGGGGCCTGCGAGCCCTGGGCGCGTTGGGCGGCCAAGGGGCCACGGAAGCGGTGCTCGAGTGTCTCGGCCCGGCGCCGCCAACCGCGCCCGACTATCGTCCCATGGTCCGGGCGGGCATCCGCGCCCTGGGACGGCTCGGCGACGAGGCCGGCTTCCGGGCCCTCGTCCGGCTGCTCGACAACCTGATGTGGGCCCGCAACGCCGCCGACGCGCTGGGCGAATTCGGCGACCGTCGGGCGGTGCCGGCCCTGCTGGCCGCCTACCCTCGGTACGCGAAGAAGCTCGACGGGAGCGACCCGCCCGACGTCCCCGGCGACGACAAGATGGGCTTCCCCAGCGAAGATCGGATGCTGGAAACACCCTATGCAATCGCTTATGCGCTCTGCCGATTGCCCTGGGACGACTCGGAGGATCGCGAGGCGCTCCGCGAGATCGCCCCGCTGGTGGTGGCCAACCTGCCGGGCGATCACGACACGTTCATGCTCTACGAGCCCGAGGTGGGGCACCTGCTCACGCGTCACCTGATGGAGCAGGCCGGCCTGCGACAGGAGGCCGTGGAGCACGCCTTCGAGCTTCTGGGCCGGGAACGCCGCGTGCCCAAGCCGCCGGATGCACCCCCATGGCCCGTGTTTCCGGCCTATCGCATGTCGACGTGGCTCCCCGCGCTCTCGACGGAGAAGGAAGACCTGCCGCGCCTGGTCGCCCTGTTGGATCACGAGGAGGGCTTCGTGCGGATCAACGCAGCCAAGGCCCTTGCCTGGCTGGGAGACGAGAGGGCCATCGAGCCGATCGCCGGGCGGCTGGCCGATGCCAAGGCCGAGGCCGACTACGGCTACTGCGGCCAGTTCAAGCTCGACGAGTACAACGACCCCGCCCCGCGATGGCGCGAGGCACTGGTCCGGGCCTTGGGGCTGCTCGGTGCCCACGAACATACCGACCTGATCATCCGCATCCTCGACGACGAGCGCTCCGTGCTGGAGGTCCGCCATGCCGCCGCCGAGGCCCTGGCCGATCTGGGCAACGAAAAGGCCCTCGCCGCGCTACGGAAGACGGCCCTGGATCACTCCTTCCGCAGTGTGCAACACGTCGCCCGCGATGCCCTCCGCGTTCGCGGGATTACGCTTCGGCCCCGGCGGAGCCCTTCGGCGGAGCCAAACCACGTCACCGGGCCGTCATTCGAGCCGAACGAAGACGGCACGGCTGGGCCCGAGAGAGAGGGCACGACGCGGGAGCTGGAAGGCATCGTCTTTATCCAGGGTGACAACGCCATCCCCAACGTGCTCAACACGGTGCAGCAGGCCGATAACTGGCGGGTAACCTACGTGGTGACCGACTCGGGGCCCGCGTACCGTCCGGGGCGAAACCTGTGCGTGCTCCGCCCGCCACGCCCGGACGGCAACGTGACGCCGCTGACCCGCTTCCCCGACGGCTACGTGGCCGAGCCCGAGCTGTCCTGGGACGCCCGCCGGGTGATCTTCACCCGGCGAGGCGAGGACGATCCGTGGTGGCACCTGTGGCGGGTGAACGTCGACGGGTCGGGCTTGGAGCAGCTTACCGACGGGCCGTATCACGACGTCGGCCCCGCCTACCTGCCCGACGGCCGCATCGTGTTCGGCTCCAGCCGGTCGGGCATCCGCGACGAGTATCACGGCTACCCTTGCACCGCCCTGTACGTGGTCAACCCGGACGGCACCGACCTCGACCCCATCGCCACGAACATCGGCCGCGACAACGAGCCGGCCATCCTGCCCGACGGACGGATCGTGTTCAGCCGTCTGGAGGTCTTCTACTCGCGGAACAAGACCGAGTTGACCGTCCACGCCATGCACCCCGACGGCACGCAGGACGTGGTGCTCTACGGGCCGGAGCGACGGGCGTACTGGGATCGCCAGTACCGGGAAGGCCCGCGCGGGCCGGGGGAAGTGGGAAACGTGGCCCTGACGCACCGCGTGCTGAGAATCACGCAGCCCCAGCCGATGCCCGACGGGCGGCAGATCATCACGGCGACTCCCGGCGGCCTGACCTTGATCGGCCCGCGCCGCGACACGGAGACCGTCGTCACTCGGGAGAACGAGGTCCGCGCCTATACGACGCCCTTTCCACTCCCCGACGGTCGCGTGCTCTGCGCTTCGACGCTCAAGGAGCCCGACCGCGAGAAGGTCGACCTCGGGCTATATCTTCTCGACCCGAAAACCGGCGAGTGGCAGCTCGTCTACAACGATCCGAACCGGGCCGACTTCGAGCCGCGCCCGATCCTGCCCCGTCGACCGCCCGCGATGCAGCCGGTGAAGACGAAGCCGGGGGCCTACAGCGGACGGTTTCTCTGCTCCTCCGTGTTTGCCACGCAAGAGAAGGACGTCCCGGTCCGCGGCCGGCTGGTGCGGCTGATTGAGGGCGTTCCGCGGGTGGGACGGCACAGCACGCACACCAACCAGTGGCCCGTCTGGCAGAACCACGGCGGCACGTTCGCCCGGGTGCTGGGCACGGCCCCGCTTGCCCCCGACGGGTCGTTCTACGTCGAAGCCCCGGCGGATCGGCTCCTGCATTTCCAGGTGTTGGACAGCGACCGCCGCGTGGTGGGGAATCAGCGCACCTGGATCTATCCCCGGCCCGGGGAGACGAAGTCGTGCGTCGGCTGCCACGAGCATCCGCACACTACGAGCCGAGGCAACGACCCGCTCGCTTCGCACGATCGGCCGCTCGATTTCCTTCCCACCGGCAGCGAGTTCCGCTACCGGGCGAAGGCCTGGTTCAAAGGGCATTTGCCCGGGGAGATCGAAGAGCGAACGCGGACGGTCCGGGCGGTGAACCTGCTGGGGCGGTGAGCGGCTGAAGCATCCCTGCCCGCCATGTCGGGCAGGTGGCTTCGACGGTGCGTCACGCGGCGGAGCCGGGCTTTTTGCCGAGGGCTGCGGACGCACGTGAGACGAGTGCCCTGGAATACGTCACCAGGAGGGACAGGCTGCCCCCCATTTTCGGTCCCCCCGCAAGGTTGACGAGGGCTGGCGGGCCGCTTAGATTGGATAGTGGAGTTCGAGAATAGCCGACGCGTTCGAATCCCTCTGGAACGAGAGTTGCCATGACTGTCAAACCATGCTGCCCGTCGACTGTCGAGATTTCGCGGAGACTTTCTCCCTTCGGCCTGTTGGCCTTAATGGCAATCGTGATCGTCATGCCCATGGGGACGGGGGGGCTTCTTGGGGCGGAGGACTCGGACAGACCGGTTCCGGCCCCGGAGGAGCTTGGGGGGCAACAGTTGGTAAGCAAGGGTCTGCAACTGTCGGCCACGTTCTACCCCGGCACGGAGGGCAAGGAGAACGTGCCGGTGATCTTGTTGCACATGTTCAAAGGGGACGGGAAGGAGTATGCCGAGCTGGCGCCGTTTCTTCAGCGGCGTGGCTGCGCGGTGCTCGTGCCCGACTTGCGTGGACACGGCGAGAGCACCGAATCGGTGTTCGGGGCTCCCCCCCTCGAAGCCGCCAAGATGCCACGCGAGCACTACTCCTTCATGCTTTACGACGACATGGAGACGTTCCGCGAGTTCTTGGTCAAAAAGAACGACGAGGGCGAGCTGAACCTGAACAAGCTGTGCATCGTGGGTGCCGAGATGGGCGCGGCGGTGGCGACTTACTATGCGAGCCACGACTGGACGACTCCCCGCCGGGAAGCCAACCGCGCGGCACCGAGCCAAGACGTCAAGGGGCTCGTCCTGATCTCTCCCGACTGGGACTTCAAAGGCATGCCCTTGAGCAAGCCGCTGAACAATCCCTTCATCCGCACGCAGATCTCGGTGTACATCGTGGTAGGCAAGGACGATTCCAAGGCACTTGCCGACGCCCGCCGCGCCTACAACCTTCTGGAACGCTTTCGCGCCAATGAGCAGGAAAAGTCCGCGTTCTTGGGTCAGTTGCCGACCAAGCTCCAAGGCACCAAGATCCTGGGCGCCGGATCGCTCAAGCTCGAAGAGGCGATTGGGACGTTCATCGAACGCCGGCTGGCCGACAAAAGCTACGACTGGTATCCGCGGGGAAAGGGAAACTAGCGCCGTGTGACAGGGTGCCACGGGCATCTTGCCCGTGCACTGGCGAGACGCCAGTGCCACACGAACGTGCAGTCTTTTCCTTGTCCCGCTTACAGCCCGACGATACTGTAGCCGCAGTCGACGTGGATCGTCTCGCCGGTGACGCCGGCGGATAGGTCGCTCAACAGGTACAAGCCCGTGCGCCCCAGCTCCTCCGGGTCGACGTTCCGGCCCGGGCACGATTTCTCGGCCGCGTGCTTCTGCATCTCGTCGAAGCGGCTCACGCCGGCCGAGCTGAGCGTTCGCATCGGCCCGGCGCTCAGGGCGTTGATGCGGATCCGCTTCCGCCCCAGGTCCCAGGCCAGGTAGCGGACGCTGTGGTCCAAGGCGGCCTTGCAGACGCCCATCAGGTTGTAGCCGGGCATCACCTTCTCGCCGCCGAAGTAGCTGATCGTGACGATCGTCCCGCCGTCGGGCATCCGGCGCACCGCCTCGCGCGAGACCGCCACGAGGCTGTAAACGCTGATGTCCATGGCCAAGTGCCAACCCCGGCGGCTCGTCTGGACGTACGGACCGCGCAGCTCCTGCGGCGGGGCAAAAGCAATCGAGTGGATCAGGAAGTCGAGCTTGCCGTAGGCTTTCTCGACCGCTTCAAACACCCGGACGATATCCTCGTCGCGCTGAACGTCGCAAGGAGCCACTAGCTTGGGGTGGTGAGGCTCGACCAAACGGCGAATCCGCCGCTCGCTGGAAGGACCGGGTAGATGCGTGAAGGCCAGCTCCGCGCCCTCGGCGAAAAGGGCTTGGCTCATCGCCCAAGCAATGCTCCGGTCGTTGGCCACGCCCATCACCAAGCCGGTCTTGCCGGAGAACATGCCCATGGTTTGCGACGTCCGGACACCACGTGGGAATCGCACGAATGCTTACCAAGCCGCGGCCGGCGTCGCGCGGCTTCATGACGGCAGGCCAATTCGGCCTCGACGAACCATCCATTCCGCGACGGCTCGCTAGTCGTTCGACGGGACCGGCCCGGCCAGCAGCTCGTACTCGTCCAGGGGCGTGCTGTCGCCGGAGAGGACCTGCTCGCAGTTCATCCGCAGGATCGGCATCTGGGCCTCGATGAAGCGTCGGGCCACGCGCCGTTTCCGCTCGTTCTCCGCCCCTTGCGCCAACAGCAGATGACCGCAGATGATGGCGATCGCTGCGTCGACCAGGCGGCGCCCGGACAGATCCAGGTAGGCGGTCGACTGCCCCTTGACGTACCGAATCGCCTCGATCACCCGCTCTTTGCCTTCGGCGAGCTTCTGTTTCAGCTCGGCCAACAGCGGGTCGCCGTACTCCGTCTGTTCGAACCGGGCGACGTAGTTCTCAAACACGCCGGAGGAGACGCCGCGAACGGCGGCCACGAGCTGCAACTGGCTGGTCCCCTCGTAGATGGTGGTGATTCGGGCGTCGCGGAGGTGTCGCTCGGCGGCGTAGTCCCTCATGTAGCCCGAGCCGCCCAATACCTGGATCGCCGTGTCGGCCACCCGGCAGCACGTCTCGGAGCAGTAGTACTTGCTCATCGGCGTGAGCATGCCGTTGAGCCGCTTGAGCGACCGGGCCAACTGCTTGCGCTCTTTCTGCTCGTCCTTCTCCAGATCCTTCTTCCATTCCAGGATCCGAAGGTTGTTGTTTTCCAGATCGCAGATCCGGCTGGTCTCGTAGGCCAGCGCCCGGGCGGCCTCGATCGCGATCTGCATGTCGGTGACCATCTCGGCCACGGCGGGGAGCCGCTCGATCGGCCCGCCGAACTGCTGGCGGGTGTGGGCGTAGGTGCGGGCCAAACGATACGCCGCTTCGGCGATCCCCAACGATTGGGCGGCAATGCTCACGCGGGCGCCGTTCATCAGGGCCAGCACGTACGTGATCAATCCCCGCTGACGCTCGCCGACCAGCCGGGCGGGGGCGTCCTGGAAAACCAGCTCGCAAGTAGGCGAGCCGTGGATGCCCAGCTTGTCCTCCAGATGCCGCACGCGCACCCGCTCCGATCGCTCGGTAATGAACAGGCTCAGGCCCCGCCCGTCGCTGATCTCCGGCTCGCTGCGGGCCAAGACCAAGAGGATCTCGCCGCAACCGTTGGTGATGAAGCGTTTTACGCCGTTGAGCCGCCAGGTGCCGTTCTCGTCCTGGTCGGCCCGAAGGCGTACTGCCTGGAGGTCGCTTCCGGCGTCGGGCTCGGTGAGGACCATGGCGCCGGTTGCTTCGCCGCTGGCGAAGCGGGGAAGCACCTCGTCCTTGATCTCGTCGCTGGCAAAGGCGTGGACCGTCTCGGCAATGCCTTGCAAGCCGAACATGTTCTGGAACGAGCCGTCCCCCCGACTGACGATCTCCGTGGCGATCGTGTAGATCAAGATGGGGCAGTTCAGCCCGCCGTACTTCCGGGGCAAGATGAAGCCCATCAAATCGGCCTGCGAGAGACGCTTGAGGTTCTCCCGGACCAACGGGTGCAGGGTGACGGTGCCGTCGTCGTTGAGCGTGTTTCCCTCGCGATCGACGCGCTCGGCGTTGGGCGCGATCGTGTCGGCGGCGATCTGGCCGACGATCTCCAAGACCCGTCGGTAGTTGTCGACCGCGTCGGCCTCGTCGACCGGCACGTAGTCGGCGTCGCCGTTGGCCGTGTCGGCCTCCTGGACCCTGGCCAGCTCCGCCAGATCGACGTGGTCGAAGAGGAACTGGATGTCCCGGTTATCTAAGAAGTAGTTCCCCACGAGGAAACTCCCGCTTCGGTTGACTTCGTGGATTGGATCGAGTCCCTGCGTTACCGCCGCTCCTTGATCGCCCCTACCCTCTGGTGCCCGGGCTCTGCCTGGGCACGCAATCGGCCGCAGGCTCCGCCTGCCCGGCCCCTGATCCCCTGGCCTCTAACCCCTGCCCCCGTCCTAACGCCGCTCCCTGATCGCCTTGATCATCATCGGGATGACCCGGCCCAGATCGCCGACGATGCCGTACTGGGCGACCGAGAAGATGGGCGCGTCGGGGTCCTTGTTGATGGCGATGATCTTGGCCGACTCCTCCATCCCCGCCCGGTGTTGGACCGCCCCGCTGATCCCGGCCGCGATGTAAAGCGCCGGACGGACCGTGGTCCCCGTCTGGCCGACCTGATGGTCCTTGCCCACAAAACCGCTGTCGACCGCCGCCCGGCTGGCTCCTACGGCCCCGCCGATCACTCCGGCCAACTCGTGGATCAGGGCGAAGTTCTCCTTGCTTCCCACGCCGCCGCCGCCGGCCACGATGACCCGAGCGCCCTTGAGGTTCACGGTCCGCGGCTCGATGTGCCGCTCGATCAGTTTGACCGCCAGATCGCTCGGGTCGATCTCAACCGGTTCGGCAACGACCCGGCCTTCGCGCGACGGGTCCGGATCGCCGAGCGGCATCACGCCTTCCCGCACGGTGGCCATCTGAGGCCACTGGTCGAAGTTGACGATCGTGGCAATGATGTTCCCGCCGAAGGCGGGCCGGATCTGCAGCAAGAGCTTCTCGTGAACCGTGCCGGTCTTCGCCTCCCGGACGTCGCCGATTTGCAGGTCGGTGCAGTCGGCCGTCATCCCGGCGCGCAGCGCGGAGGCGACGCGCGGGGCCAGGTCGCGCCCCAAGGGCGTCGCCCCGTACATCACGATCTGAGGCTGGTGCTTTTCTATTAGCGTGGTCAACACCCGGGCGTAGGAGCCGGTCTGGTAGTTCGCCAGACGCTCGTCGTCGACCACGTACACGCGGTCGGCCCCTTGGGCGATCAGCCGCTGGGGCAGCCCGCCGAGATCCGAGCCGGGCAGCACCGCCCCCACCCGCACTCCCAACTGGTCGGCCAGCCCGCGCGCCTTGCCGCAGAGCTCCAGCACCACGTCGTGCAGCGAGCCGTCTTCCTGCTCGGCGAAAACCCAGACTTCGCCCTTGCGGTTCACTTCGACCATCTTTCTCGATTGTCCTTGACTCTGACTCCAAGTCGTTGTTCACGCGCTGATGCGCTCGGGCAGGCGATTCGACGGGATGACGATTTCGCCTCGGCGACGATTGGGCAGCACCGGCAGCTTGCCTGTGCCCACAAGGCCGGGATGCCCGTGCTGCGGTCTTGTGTTCGAGTACCTCCGGTTCGGCCTGAATGCTCCGAGTCGGCTTTGTGTGCTCAGCCCAACGTTCGATCGACCACCAACTCGCGGATCAGTTGGCGCACGCCCTTCTCGTTCGGTGGAATCTCGGTGTACCCCTCCTTCGTGAGCACGATCGACTGGATTCGGTGGACCTTCGTGGGGGAGCCGCTCATGCCGCAACGCGCCAGGTCGGCGCCGACGTCGTCCAGGTTCCACTGCTCGATCAACAGCCCGGCCTGCTTCAGGGCCTCAGCCCGCCGCCGGACCTCGGTTTGCCGCCCGTCGTCCGACGCGTCGGGCAGTTCGCTCTGCACCTCACCGGCCACCTCCGCCTCGACCCGGGCTCGCTTGAAACGGATGACCCGCTTGGCCGCGGGCGGGCGCGGCTCGTTGGCCGTCTCGATCACCGTGGCCAACAGCGGCAACGGGGCTTCGACGATCTCCCAGCCGTTACCGACGTTGCGGCGGATCCGCGCCGTGCGGTCCGAAACCCCGATCAGCTCCTCCAAATAGGTGACCTGCGGGATCCCCAGCTTTTCCGCCGTCTGCGGCCCGACCTGGGCCGTGTCGCCGTCGATCGCCTGACGCCCGCACAAGACGAAATCGTATCGCCCGACCGTCTCGACCGCCTTGCTCAGGATGTAGCTGGTCGCCAGGGTATCACTTGCCGCGGCCCGACGATCCGTCAACAGGATCGCGCGGCCAGCCCCCCGATAGAGGCATTCGCGGAGGACATCCGCCGCCTTGGGTGGGCCCATGCTGACCACGGTCACAGAGCCGCCGTAGGCGTCTCGAATCTCCAACGCCGTCTCTAACGCGTGGAGGTCCTCCGGATTGAAGATGGCCGGCAACGCGCCCCGGTTGACCGTCCCGTCCTCCTTCATCGCGTCCCCGGTCACATTGGCCGTATCCGGGACCTGCTTCACACATACAACGCTATCGTAAGGCACGGCAAACGCTCCCCATACTCCGCAAGTTGAAGCCTTCGACATTATCAGCCTGGTCCCAATGGGTCAAGACCTGCTTCTTGAATGAATAGGAAATATGGGGAACATGAGAATAATGGGAGGAATTAAGGGCGTGCTTCGGAACGAAGCGGTCCATGAGCCTCGTGCCGTGCCAAGTCGCATCAGACGGTTTTTGTGGCACAGGCCACCAGCCTGGGGGCCCGCGGCCAACCTGGCCCGTTCCGGAAAGACTGCGACACTAACCCGACGCGCCAGCGAGGGAGAAGGACGGGAAAACGCCGGTCCTCGCTTGCGCTTCGCGCTAGGGCACTTGGCTTCGGACATTTGCTGCAAATGAGTCAAGTTTGTGGGGTTCAGGGTTCAGGGTTCGGGGTTCAGGACCAGCCATTTGTAGGTAGCACTGATAGCGTGCTGAATCCCGAGGAATTCGACCATTCTCACGCGGTCCGCCGCTGAATGCGTTCGGCGATCGGTGGCCAACT
>Ga0307378_10002701_pt1 | contig 26731 bp, 20 predicted proteins | sample UN1MG_FD_202238 | JGI IMG/M metagenome (GOLD analysis project Ga0307378, IMG submission 202238) | Soil microbial communities from Risofladan, Vaasa, Finland - UN-1 | ecosystem: Environmental > Terrestrial > Soil > Coastal area > Acid sulfate soil | place: Finland: Risofladan, Vaasa | collected...
CTGATTCATCGTCGAAGCAGCCTGCACCTGAAAGTGTCATAAGAATAATGTAAAAAAAATCAAGAATAACCCAAAAATATCGTTTGACAAAGGTCGTTCCATATCAGGGTGCGATGAATCGCACCATTTTTCTGGCCCAACGATGAAAGCTCGAATGTTCCCATTGATGAGGACATCTTACATGTCCGTGTTTTACCGGATTGTAGTGTATGTCACGTTGGTAAAGAAATATGTCCCGCCCGCACGAAACCATCGTCTATAGCCAAGCATGATTCTATTCTATTCATTATTGGTGCGATTCATCGCACCCTACCTATTTTATTCATGATCCTTCGACAGTAGACGCAAAACTTCATTGCATTCGTTAATTGCAGCTTTGGCCTTTTCATTATTCCCTGTTTTTCTCATCTCCATATCTAATGTTACAGCTCTTCGATATGCAATTATCTGATGAGGCCGGTCGCGATCAAAAAAGGCTTTGCTTAATACAACTATTCCATATTTTGATTTGGCCAACGCGTGATCAATTGTACTCCTTACGCTGTCACCCAATTTCAACTCATTCTCATCCAGCCATACTCTGAGACCAAAGCTCTCAAGAATCGTTGCTAACGGGCGCGCTACTTCATCTTTGTCCGCACTTGCATGGCAAATAAAAACATCCCACTCATCTGATTTTGCGTGGAGAAGGTCAATTGCAATAAATCTTACATATGGGCCAATTTCTCTTGTTACTTCCGCGAGTTGTCTAAAGGCATTCTTGACATCAGGATAGCTCGAAACAGATTTGATCGCTTCGTACTGCAAAAGAGGAGTCTCTGCATAAAAGAGGGAAAACTCATCTTCGAAATCATTAGTTCCGTTCCAAATCGAAAAGGGTATGCTTTCAAAAAATTCAAGGGCTTTTGAATAACCTCTCGTTTTTAGCAATGCACGGATGTTCACATATAATGTTTCAAGAACATCGCTAGAGAGCCTTTCATCGACAAGCTCAAAATTCTGTGAACCGGTTCCATGATATAGAATAATCATATGCGTAAGTCGTCTGAGAGTATCTCTTGCCCAACATAACAACATACAATGCTTTTTGTCAGCAATGCTATAGCAGCATGGGATTTACAGACCAAGCAAAGAGCACCCAGGAACAAAGTTATTGTAATCCACTCTGGACCTCTGTTCCTTTGATCCTTTGTCTCGAGATTTTCGTTTCACCGACTCTTTTGTCTATGACCATCCATGAGCTTCAGATTATCACACGTGAGGCTGTTTGTCAATGACTCAATCGATAGTATTGCCACTTAGGGCACAGAGAAATGAGAGTTATAAGAACTAAAATCCAAAACTTCTCGACAACAGCATTACCAGATACGAAATAACTTATACATAAATTTCTCGGTGAACTCTGTGTGCTCTGTGGCCGGCATCAGGTTGATTTGATGCGCGAGACGGAAGGTTTTGCCCTGTCCGGCTTGTGCTTTCCTAATCATTTCGAGCCGTACTGCTCTACCATCTCTCCGCAGACAGCCTTGATGCCGATCCCCGTCGGGCAAACCTGGTCACATCGTCCACAGAGATAGCATGTTAAATGGCCCCAACGTGTTACATCGGCGGCGAGCTTGTGGTGAATCCGGCGGCGGGTGCGTATCCGCTCTTCGCCCATAGGGTTGTGGCCGCTGGCCTCGCGCATAAAGCCGTCAAGCTGGCACGAATCCCACATTCGCCGGCGCTGTACATTGCCATCCGCCTTACGGTCGAAAACTTCGAAACACGTGCAGGTCGGACACGCCAGATTGCAGGATGTGCAGGCAATACAACGGTCGGAGATACTACGCCAAAACTCCTCCGGCACTTTTTCGTCGAGAAGAAGCTTCGAGGCAGTCTGAATCAATTCGAGATCATCGGCGGCAAGTGCATCGGATTCTTTTTGAAGCTCCTTGAAAATCTTCTCCGAGGCTTGCTCTTTTGTGGGGGCCTTTTCGAGGAGCGATTCCCCGGCCTTTGTGTATCCTGCGAGAAGATACTTCTGCCCATCGCAAATTAGCTCCATATCGCACTTTTCGCCGGCTATCTTCAGGAACTCGCCATCGGCACCGCATCGGCCTGACACACAAACGATTACCGCACTCTCACGCTTGTTAAAATAGATGTCGTCGCGATAGTTCTCACTGTAGAACCGGTCGATGAATTCCAGGCAGTCCGCATCCTGTGCGGTGAAACCGACGATAAGCAGCGGCTTAGCCGGCGATTCCTGCAATTCTACACCATCCGGGCCTATAGTCAGCACCGTCTCGATTTGTGGAAAGAAAACATTGGTGATTTTCTGGGGGACCACTCCGCCGGCAAGCGCTAACGGACCTTCGCCGAGCTTGCCAAGGCTTCTGGTTCCATCATGGAGCTTAATAGGTACCCGCACATCGTATTCCGACTCGGCAGTCTTAAAAAACGCCTCCAACTGTTGCTCTGTCAATATTTTCATTAGGCGCTCCTTATCTTCGCGGCACAGACCTTGAATTCGGGAATCTTAGCGACCGGATCCAGGGCGTTAATAGTCAACAAATTCGCCGGGCCTTCCTCAAAATGAAACGTCATAAACAGCACACCTTTCTTTGCTACATCGGTAACACGGGCCATGGACTTCACTTCGCCACGGCGGGTAGTAACATATACCCACTGCCTGTCATGAATGCCCAACTCTTTGGCATCGGCCGGGCTAACCTCTACATACGGGAATCGCTCCTCGCGATCCAGCAGTTGCGACCGCCTGGTCATTGTCCCGGTATGAAAGTGAAAGTAGCACCGGCCGGTAGAAAGCAGGAACGGATAGTCCTTGTCCGGCAATTCCGCCGACGGACGATATTCCGCCGGACTGAACATACCCAAGCCACGGGAAAACTTGCCGGCATGCAGCACAGACGTGCCGGGATGATCTTTATCGAGACAGGGCCACTGTAAGCCAACCTGGTCGATACGTTCATACGATACACCGCCGTAAATCGGGGTCACGGAAGCGGCCTCGTCCATAATCTCTCCGGCAGAGTTGTAACTCATTTGGTCATAGCCGGCCCGCCTGGCCACATCGCAGAGGATTTCCCAATCCGACCTGCTTTGGCCTACCGGCTCAATCGCCTTGCGGACACGCTGGACCCTTCGCTCGGTAGAAGTAAAAGTGCCGTCCTTCTCGGCGTAGGAAGCCGCCGGCAAAATAACGTCGGCATATTCGGTTGTGGGCGTCGGAAAAATGTCCTGAACCACTAAGAAATCCAGCTTTTCCATCGCCTGGCGAACATGATTTTGATCGGGATCGGACATCATGGGATTTTCGCCCATCACGTACAACGCCTTAAGTTTACCTTCAGCGGCGGCATCGATGGCGGTTGTGATCGTCAGTCCGGGTTTGTCCGGCAGGTTCTCGACACCCCATGCCTTTTCAAATTTTTCTCTGGCCGCCGCGTCAATTACCTTCTGATAGCCTGAAAACACGTTATTCAGCGCGCCCATGTCGCAGGCGCCCTGTACGTTATTCTGGCCGCGGAGGGGATTGACGCCTGTGCCGGGCCGGCCGACATTACCGGTAAGCATTGCCAGATTGGCACAACTTTTGACATTATCGACACCGTGTGTGTGCTGGGTGATTCCCATCGAATAGACAATCATAGCTTTGTCGGCTGCAGCAAACATACGGGCCACATTGATAATCTCTTCCGGCTTAATACCGCAGATCTCGGCCGCTTTCTCCGGGGGATAGTTAGCGACGGTCTTCTTTAACTCCGCATAGTTTTCCGTGCGGTTCCTGACGAATTCTTTATCTTCCAAACCTTCGGCAATAATGACATTCATGATACCGTTGAGGAAGGCAACATCCGTTCCGTTCTTCGACCGAACATGGATATCAGCCAGCCGTGCCAGGCGGATTTTGCGATTATCGGCAACAATCAGTTTCGCCCCGTTCTTGACGACATTTTCGATAATTCTGGTGCCGATCAGCGGATGCTGCTCGGTCGTATTCGAGCCTGTCACCAGAATGCAGTCGGCCTGCTCCATGCAGGAAATGGAATTCGTCATCGCACCGGAGCCGAAGGTTGCGGCAAGGCCAAGCACCGTCGAGGAGTGGCAGAGCCTGGCGCAGTGGTCGACATTATTCGTCTTGAATACCGCCCTGGCGAGCTTCATCATCAGGTAGTTTTCTTCGTTAGTCGTCTTGGCGGACGAGAAAAACGCCACCGAATCGTTGCCGTTGGCAGCCTGGATTTCTTTGAGTCTGCCGACAACGAGGTCGAGCGCTTCATCCCAGGAGGCAGGCTTCATCTTACCTTTGCTTCGGATCATCGGCTGAGTCAGCCTGTCGGGATGATTGACAAAGTGGTAAGCATTCCAACCCTTCACGCACAGTTTGCCTTTTGCAACAATGTGTTCCGTGCTGGGCTCGACACCGGCCAATTTGCCGTCATCTCCCACAACCAGATAGAACATGCATCCGGTGCCACAATACGGACAAGTTGTAAGAACTTTTTTCATATCGCTCCCTTCAAACCAGCAACATCCTCCAGCCTGAATACCGGACCATCAATGCAGCAATAAAGATGGTCGATCGTGCAATGCCCGCATTTGCCGACGCCGCACTTCATATACCGCTCCAGCGAGACAATAATATTTTCATCGCTCACGCCCTTGGAATTGAGCTCCCGGATCACAAACCTGTACATGATCGGCGGCCCGACAATAACAGCGACAGTCTTTGGCACATCGATCTGCAGAGGCGGAATCAACTGCGTTATCAAACCAACGTTTGCATCCCAGCAGGTACCTTGAGGGATACTATCGACGGTGAACTGACATACGAGCTTGTCCGAACTCTGCCACCCAATCAATTCATCTTTATATAATATATCATCCGGAGATTTTGCTCCATAGAGCACGGTCACCTCTCCGAAATCGTCCCGGCAATCCTCAACGTATTGAATCAGAGCCCTCATCGGTGCCAGACCGCAGCCGCCGGAAATAAGCAGCAGGTCCTTGCCTTTCATCGCCTCGGTATCGAAGGATGTCCCGAAGGGACCGCGTAAACCAATCATATCACCGCTCTTGAGTTCGTGCATCGCGCCGGTCAACTTGCCGGCTTTGCGAACACCAAGCTCAAGAAATTGACCCCGAGTAGGCGAAGAAGACACCGATATTGGCGCCTCGCCGATACCCGTTACGGATACCTGCATAAACTGCCCTGGTTTGTGCCCGAAAGGTTGTCCGTCCGGCCGGACTAATTTGAACAGCTTCTCTGTGAGTGTCAGGTCCCGAACGGATTCTATCTTACACGTAAATGGGCGGTAAAGTTCGTGTTTACTCTTATTGTCATCAGTTTGCGAGACAGCCGAAGTATCCATAGATTAACGTCCTTTCTACAGCAGACATTAAAAACCCAAAAGCAGGTAATTATAATAAGACAGTGCTTTCAGACCTCAGATTTTTACCTGTTTTTTTTGCGAAGGTAGACTACCCAGTAGATCACGCCAACAAACGCTCCACCTCCAATCATATTGCCAATAGTCACAGGCACGAGATTTCTGATGAAGTTAAACCCTGTCAGGTTCGAAAAATCAGCGGCATTTTGCCCGATCATCGTCCAATAACTCATCGGTGCCAGATGCTTGATAAACAGACCAATCGATATGAAGTACATATTAGCCACAGAGTGTTCAAAACCGCAAGCAACAAAAGCGGTTATCGGGAAAATGATAGCCAATATTTTGTCTCCGGAAGTTCGGCAGCTAAAGGTCAGCCAGACCGCCAGACAAACCAGAGTATTGCAGTAGATGCCCCGTGTCAGAGCCGGAATAAAGTCAAGACCGCATTTGGCATCTGCAATATTCAAAGCCGTCACTCCTACGCCGCCGGAAGACATCATATACTGTAGCGTTAAGAACATAATAAACGCTGTCAGGATAGATCCGACAAAATTTCCGATGTACAGGATGATCCAGTTCCAGACCAGTTTGGAAAAAGAAAGTTTTCTGCTGGCAGCAGCCATTATGAGCAGGTTATTGCCGGTAAAAAGCTCTGCGCCTGCAACAATCACTAAAATCAGTCCTAAGCTAAAAACTAAACCTCCAACCAGCTTTGTGATACCAAATCCGACCTTGTCTGAAATCCCGGTCATTGCTGTGGTACAGAAGATAGCTCCGAAACCTATGAAGGCACCGGCCAGAATAGCCAGCATAAACATTGACAAGAAGTCCAGGTTGCCCTTTTTAACGCCGATATCCTCGACCTTAGTCGCCACGTCCGGCGGTAAAAGTGAGTCAAGCGAAATGGGAGTTTCTCGATTTTCAGCCATACCTTTTCCTTTCTCTAATTACTTTTGAATATTTCTCTGCATTTCGTAAAAAAGTAATAATCCGAGTTTATTAGCGGGGTATTAGACAATATTTATCACCGATTTTCAAGGGTATTTCGACTTTTTCAGCAGGTTTGTCCATTTCACCAGGCTCATACTTAAAAAAAAATGTTGGTTATACAGCGATGCGAGGCCTGTACTAATTTGAGAATCATTCTCCGTAAGAGTTTATTTGTAAAGAACTAACAATTCGACTACAAACGAAATCGATTTTAATATAACCTTTATTCCGCGACAGGATCGAAAAACAGAAAAAAGTGTAAAAAAAAGTTCTGTTCTTGTATACTTCAATAGATCCTGTACAATAACAGTCCATTATAAACATCACAGAAGATACCAAACGGTGAGCACGAACCATATGCTTTCTTGTGTCCCGGCCCACCTTGTTTTTCGGACGTGACATATAGAGTATGCAGATGAAGCTCGACGCAACGAAGATGAAGGACTGGCAGATCGCAGAGGCTGCCGAGGAAGGAATGAAACCTGTTAGCCAACTTGCCGAAGAGATAGGCCTGAAAGAGGACGAATTGATCCCGATGGGCCGCAAGCTGGCCAAAGTCGATTACCAAAAAGCCTGTGCCCGCCTGGCAGGCAATCCGACGGCTAACTATATTGATGTTACCGCCATTACACCGACGCCGTTAGGCGAAGGCAAGACGACTACCACCATAGGCCTGATTGAAGGTCTGGGCAAATTAGACAAACGGGTCGTCGGGGCAATCCGCCAGCCCAGCGGCGGGCCGACTTTCAACATCAAAGGCTCTGCCGCCGGCGGAGGCCTGGCACAGTGTATTCCCCTGACGCCTCTTTCCATCCGGCTCACGGGTGATATCGATTGTATTACAAACGCACACAATCTCGCCATGGTTGCGCTAAGCTCGCGTATGCAGCACGAACGCAACTATGACGATGCCCGGCTGGCAAAAAGCCACCTGAAACGAATAGATATCGACCCCGAAACTGTTCAAATAAAATGGGCCATGGACTTCTGCGCCCAGGCGCTGCGTAATATCAGGATCGGCATTGGCGGAAAAATGGACGGTTTCGAGATGGACTCGGGCTTTCAAATCGCCGTCTCAAGCGAATTAATGGCGATACTCTCAGTGGCCACCGACCTCAAAGATCTGCGAGAGCGCATAGCGAAAATCGTTGTTGCTTATGACAAGAAGGGCAACGAAGTTACAGCAGCCGACCTTGAGGTTGACGGTGCCATGGCCGCCTGGATGGTCGATGCGATAAATCCGAACCTGTTGCAGACCATCGAAGGCCAGCCCGTATTTGTACATGCCGGGCCCTTCGCTAATATCGCTATCGGCCAAAGTTCTATTATCGCCGACATGATTGGTACGAAATTAGGTGATTACCACGTAACCGAGAGCGGCTTCGGTGCGGACATTGGATTTGAGAAATTCTGGAACCTGAAATGTCGCATGTCCGGCCTGGTTCCTAACGCGGTTGTGGTTGTGGCCACCATGCGTGCACTCAAGATGCACGGGGGCGGCCCTGCCGTCAAGCCCGGTATACCATTAGGCAAGGAATATACCAGTGAGAACCTGGAATTAGTTGAAAAGGGCTGCGAGAACCTTATAGCACACATTGAAACGGTCAAAAAGAGTGGCGTCCGGCCGGTCGTTTGTGTCAACAGCTTCTACACCGACACCAAGGCCGAAACAACACTTGTGTGCAAGATAGCAGAGGAAAATGGAGCTTTCGCCGCAGTTTCGGAACACTGGCTTAAAGGTGGTGAGGGCGCAATCGAGTTGGCCGAAGCAGTGGTTGATGCCTGCAACGAGAAGAACGACTTTAAGTTCCTTTACGATTTGGAGACGCCGCTTAGAAAGCGAATTGAATTGATCGCCAAAGAGGTTTACGGCGCGGACGGCGTAACTTACTCTGATGAGGCAATGGAAAAAGCCAAGGCCATGGAGGCCGACCCGGCGAGTAAGACTTTAGGAACCTGTATGGTCAAAACACACCTCAGTTTGTCGCACGATCCCGACCTGAAGGGCAGACCCGCCGGTTGGAAGCTTCCGATTCGTGATATTCTCGTTTACAAAGGTGCCGGCTTTATCGTGCCGGTTTCCGGGACGATTAAGCTGATGCCCGGTACGGCATCCAATCCTGCGTTCCGACGTATCGACGTGGACGTGGAGACAGGAAAAGTGCAGGGCCTGTTCTAAAAAAGGACGCAAATTTCACGAATTTAGCACAATTCAAGATGAAAAAGACTGTTGGATTATCAGGGAGTAACCGATGACAGCACAAATCATAGACGGCAAGCAAATCGCCGCGGATATGCGGGCGGAACTCAAAGCTGAAGTCGCCAAATTAAAAGCACAGAATATTGTCCCCGGACTGGGCGTTATCCTGGTAGGCGAAGATCCTGCTTCGCAGTCCTATGTTACAGCCAAAGAACGTGCTTGCGAAGATATAGGTATTTATTCCGATGACAATCACCTGGCCGCCGATACCTCGCAGGATGAGCTTTTGGCCCTGGTCGAGAAAATGAATAACGACCCGAAAATCAACGGTATTTTAGTACAATTGCCTTTACCCGAAGGTCTCAACGAGTCGGAAGTCCTTCTGTCGATCGATCCAGCCAAAGACGTTGATGGATTCCATCCTGTGAATGTGGGGAAAATGGTTGTGGGTGAAAAGGCATTCCTGCCCTGCACGCCCCACGGAATTGTTCAACTATTGATTCGCAACGGCGTAAAAATCGAGGGTGCCGACGTCGTCATAGTCGGACGAAGCAACCTGGTCGGCAAGCCCCTGGCAAACATGCTGATCCAGAAAAAGCCCAACGCAAACGCCACTGTAACCGTCTGTCATACCCGGACCAAGGACCTCAGTTCTCATACAAAACGAGCGGATATCGTCATCGCGGCTGCCGGTCGGCCCAATACCGTTACAGCAGATATGGTAAAAGAAGGCGTGGTAGTAATTGACGTGGGGGTTAATCGCGTTGAGGATGCAACAAAGAAAAGAGGCTACCGCCTTGTCGGGGACGTGGATTTCGAGGCGGTCAGGGAAAAAGCCTCGCTTATCACCCCTGTCCCCGGCGGCGTAGGTCCTATGACAATAACCATGCTGCTCTACAACACCGTTGAATCCGCCAAACGGGCTGCGGGATTCGATACTAATGGGTAGTATTGTATAGAAAAGAACATCCGAAGCGGAAAAATGCCGCCGCGGAGCATTTATGGAACCGCCTGCCGAAATCTCGCAGGAATATTGTTGACCTCATTTGACATATCCGTATAATACCAAACTCCATTCAACAAAATGCTTTGAAAACAAATACAGGTTCTTTAAGGAAAAAAGACCATAAAGAAAAATGTGCCGCTTAATGCTGCCGGTTTGCTGATTGTCGCTCCTGTGTACAGCATCGGCGAAACATCACGAAGGGAATTCAGAAAAGAAAGGAATGCACAATGAGAAATTTGCAAGTTTTGTTGAGCCTGGTCCTGTTTACAAGCTTCGGAACAATCTGCCTGGCGGCCGATAGCGATGATCTGGCTAAGGAAAATGCCGAACTAAGGCGGAAAGTCGAGAAACTTGATAAGGATCTGGAAGAACTCAAAAAAATCGTCATCCCGGAAACCAAAACGACTGCAGCACAGGCGCCAAAGCCGGTTTGGTCGAATCTGGATATTCAACTATATGGTTACTTGAAATTCGACGCCGCCTACGACACTTCGCGGATAGAAAACGGAAATTATGCAAATTGGATTGAATCGGAAAGTCCTAATAATGACGATGACCAGTTTAACATGACAGCCAACCAGAGCCGTTTCGGGATGAAAATCAACGGGCCGAACGGAGAAGCCATGAACGCCAGCGGACGAGTCGAGGTGGACTTCTATGGTGGCGGACCGGCTGAGAACAAAGCACATCTCATGATGCGGCACGCCTACATGAAGCTGGACTGGCCTGAGGATCGGTTCAATATTATCGCCGGCCAGACATCGGACGTGATTAGCCCACTATTGCCTTCCACGGTAAACTACAGCGTCTGCTGGTGGACAGGGAATATTGGATATCGGCGTCCTCAGATGAGGCTGACAAAAGAATTAGGCTTCGAGGCGGGCGGATTTTTAAAGCTTGAAGGTGCCTTAGCCAGAACAATCGGACAAAATTCGATCAGCGGGACCGATTCAGGCGAAGATGCCGGTTTTCCCACTTTTCAGGGCAGGGCCAGTCTGACGCTTCCTATGTCAGGAGCACAAGAAGCTACAATAGGTCTGTCCGGGCACTGGGGCGAGGAAGAGTATGATATTGCAGCCGACGGTCGGGATAAAGAATTCACGACATGGTCTGTGAACCTGGATTACACTCAACCGATCTGCAGTAAGGTACAAATCAAGGCCGAATTGTTCACCGGCGAAAATCTGGACGCCTATCTGGGCGGGATCGGCCAGGGCATTACTACATCCGGGTTGAATCAATACGAAGAGATCGGCAGCAAAGGCGGCTGGATTGCTGCAGGTCTGGGGCCGTGGGATACAAAGCGGTTCAATGTAGGTGTTGCGATGGACGATGTGGACCGCGGTAATGTCAATCCAGACTCAGGCGGAATTCCAGGCGGCCGAACTTTGAACCGGTCTGTTTTCGCAAACATGATTTGTTCGATGAATGAGCAGACGGATATTGCCTTCGAGCTCTCACACTGGCGGACCGAATACCGTGGCCCCGGCGACGGCGAGAGCCTGCGTGCACAAATGGCCCTGATTTACAAATTCTAAAAGATAGTTTTTTTAGGTTGACATGTTCAGGAGATTCAGCTAGACTCCTATCTTAATCCTATCGAAAATCAAGATAATGGTGAGGATATATCTGTTATAAATAAGCATATAAATCGGTTAGTGTACAAATAATGCGCTAAATGGCATAAAAAAGCAAATAACACACAACAATATTAAATTTAACAAAGGAGAATCCATGGGACAAAAAAAAGCAATTGACTCTCTAATGAGCGAGGGACGGACATTTCCGCCGCCGGAGCAAATTAAAGCCAATGCTTATGTCAACAGCATGGAGCAGTTTCAACAGATGTGGGAAAGGTCGATCGACGACTCCGATAACTTTTGGCTTGAGCAGGCAAAGAGCCTCCACTGGGACAAGGAGCCAACAAAGGCTCTGGAGTACACGTGGGATACGAAGGGCCGTAAGATTGAGCACACCTGGTTTGCAGACGGTCAACTGAACGTCTCATACAATTGCCTGGATCGCCATCTCGGAACCCCAATCGCAAAGAAAACCGCGTTGTTGTGGCAGGGTGAGGCGGAAGACGCTGTTAAGAAATACACCTACGAACAGCTTCACAAGGAAGTCTGTAAGTTTGCTAACGTCCTGAAGTCAAAGGGTATAACAAAAGGAGACCGTGTAGCGATTTATATGCCAATGGTCCCGGAACTCCCGATTGTTATGCTGGCATGTGCCCGCATCGGCGCGATTCATTCGGTCATCTTCGGCGGATTCAGCGCAGACTCAATTACGGACCGCGTCAACGACTCCGACTGCAAAATGCTCATTACATCCAATGTTTCGCTGCGTGCCGGAAAACACATCAAGCTAAAGGATATTTCCGATGTTGCATTGGAGAAAACACCGACAATCGAAAACGTGATCGTCGTTAAAGTGAATAATGAGCCTTGCGACATGAAAGACGGCAGGGACGAATGGTACCACGATGCGATGGCAAAGGCGGCCGATAAATGCGACGCCGAGCAGATGAACGCAGATGACCCGCTGTTTATCCTTTACACCTCGGGGTCCACCGGCAAGCCGAAGGGTGTCGTTCACATTACAGGCGGATTCCTCGTGCACGTCTCTACCAGTCACAAGGTTATCTTCAACGTCCACAACGATGACATTTACTGGTGCACGGCGGACATTGGCTGGGTGACGGGGCACAGCTACATCGTCTATGGCCCTCTTGCAAATGGCGCCACAACACTGATGTTTGAGGGAGTTCCCACCTACCCGGACGCCGGACGATTCTGGCAGATTTGTGACAAATTCGGTGTGACCGTTTTCTATACGGCGCCGACCGCGATCCGGGCACTGATGCGTCTCGGCGACGAATGGCCCGCCAAATATAAGCTGGACACGATGAGGGTGCTCGGGACCGTCGGTGAGCCGATCAATCCTGAAGCCTGGATATGGTACTATGAAAAGATCGGCCGTAATCGATGTCCGATCGTTGACACCTGGTGGCAGACCGAAACCGGGGGCATCTTAATCACACCTCTTCCCGGCGCGCACACCTTAAAACCAGGCAGCGCCAGCCGACCTTTCTTCGGCGTCGATCCGGTCGTTTTACGCGATGACGGCACCGAATGCGATGCAAACGAAGGCGGCAAGCTGTGCATCCGTAAACCGTGGCCCGGTATGATGCGCACAATGTGGGGCGACCACGACAGATTTGTGGATACATATTTCACTATGTATAACAACATCTACTTTGCCGGCGACGGCTGCCGAGTTGACCCGGACGGCGATTACTGGCTCATGGGCAGAATCGACGATGTCGTCAATGTGTCCGGCCACCGTATCGGCACTGCCGAGGTCGAAAGCGCCCTTGTCAGCCACGATAAAGTCGCAGAAGCGGCAGTTACACCCATCCCCCACGAAATCAAGGGGCAGGGTTTATATGCCTTCGTAACACTTATCGGCGGTGTCGAGGAAAGTGACGAGCTGAAGAAAGAGCTTATATTGCACGTGCGAAAGGAGATTGGTCCGATCGCAGCACCTGAAGCGATTCAGTTCGCGCCGGCACTTCCGAAGACGCGTTCCGGCAAGATTATGCGGCGTATCCTGCGTAAAATCGCCGAGAAGAACACAGACAATCTGGGAGATATTACGACGCTGGCCGACCCGCACGTGGTCGAGGCCCTGATTAAAGGCCGAGGCGAGTAAAACGCCCTCTCGAAAAAGACTCAGAGCCGGGTGCACACAACCGTGTGCATCCGGCCTATTTTCTATGAAAGGACAATTATGGCCGAGCAGAAGGTTTTGAATAGGTGGCTGGTAGTCATCGGTGGAATCCTGATCCAACTGTGCCTCGGTGCGATTTATGCATGGTCGGCATTTACGAAAAAATTGACAGAGGCCCCGTTCAGCTTTACTAAACTGCAAACTCAACTTATCTTCTGCGTGGGCCTGGCGACCTTTGCAGTCGTTATGGCTCTGATAGCAGGCAAATGGCAGAAAAAATCCGGGCCCCGAATCGTCGCGATGACAGGCGGAATCGTACTTGGCATCGGTTATCTGATAGCAGGCTTTTCGGGCAACAGTTTCGCCGGCATTCTCATCGGCGTCGGTTTCATGGGCGGTGCCGGAATCGGGCTTGCCTATGTATGCCCGATTGCAGCGCTTGTAAAATGGTTCCCTGACAAGAAGGGCATGATTACGGGACTCGCTGTCGCCGGCTTTGGTTTCGGTGCACTGATATGGATCAAATTGACGAGCGGCTTTCAATTCGGACCTGTCGACCTGACCCCCGGCTGGGCCGGCCTGTACGGTGCCGGTTGGGACGTCAGTGCCGTCTTCAAATTGTACGGTGTGCTTTTTGCCTTACTCGTGGGGATTGGTTCTCTTGTGACTATCAATCCACCTGAGGGCTGGCTGCCGGCAGGCTGGACACCACCAACAACCGGTGCCGCGAACGCTGGCGGGGTAGATTTCACCGTCGGCAAGATGGTCAGGACGTATCAGTACTGGGTGCTCTTTTTAACCTTTACAGTAGGAGCATTGGCGGGACTCATGGTCATCGGGATCATAAAGCTCTTCGGAATCGATGCACTGACCGCCAACGGAATTGAGCTGACCAAAGCCAACGTCATGACCGGAACGGCGATGGGATTGTTCTATGCCCTATTCAACGGGCTTGGACGAATCATCTGGGGTACCGTATCGGAAAAAACCGGGCGAAAAAATGCCATCGTTCTAATGAGCGCAATCCAGGGCGTCATGATGATTGTGTTCTATTTCATCGGGGGCAAGGAGATTGGCCTCTATATCGGGGCGGCGGTGATTGGTTTCAACTTCGGCGGCAACTTCGCGCTGTTTCCCGCCGCGACGGCCGATTTCTTCGGCAATAAAAACGTCGGCGTCAATTATCCATGGGTCTTTATGGCTTATGGCGTCGGCGGTATCGTCGGGCCGTTCCTCGGAGGCGCGATGGGAGATGCAAAGGCATGGGGCTTCGCTTTTATCCCGGCCGGAATCGCCTGCCTGGTTGCCGCAGGATTGGCGATGACATTAAAGCCGATCAAAAACGAAACGCCAGCCACGTAACACATGCCAATAATTCTATGACTATAATGGCCCGAACCTTCCAGTTTGGGCCATTCTTTTTTCCACCTGCTGCAAAATCAACACCCATGAATTGGGAATAATACCAATTTTGATTATGATTTGCGCCGTATACAGTAAGCCGCGTAGTGGCCCAGGAGAATAGGCAACCGAAAAAACGTCGGAAGCTGTGGCGCAAACTTCTAAACACAAAAAGATAAACCTGACCCCTTTTTCTTTTTCTGGAGATGTAGCCGGTGTACTTCTATGGTTTTGGCTCTTGCTCTTTACGCATCATCTCTTCCCGAAGCCTTTGGTTGTATTTCTGGATGTACTGCCAGAACAAATCGAAAAGTGCCATTACCCCACGACAAAACATGTCGTCCTCCAGAGAAGAATTGCCCGTTGCACTTCTCTTCTTCCGCAGCAGTTCTACTCTATCGAATGGTCGAGGATGCGTTTCTGATGTGGATTGTCGTCCCAGAACAGAACCACTTACCTTCTCTAACAGGTCGAGGAGCATAAAAAACACAATCGGCGAAGTCTTTGCTGCGGTTTTCAAATGGCCACTTTTCCCGGCGACATTGCCCTTTCTTATCATCGCAGTGACAATGCGGTCGGCTTCCTCGTCAGCCTCGAATTCATGGTCAAAGCTTGTGCGAAAAGCCTCGAAGACGATATTGTGTAGTGTCCGCAAAACCAGCGGACTACTCTCAAAATGTTTCTTCTTGATATGACCGATCTCGTGTCCGATGATAAAACAAACCGTGTGTACTACATAAATCAAGTGAAAGTCGTGAAACCCCTCACCGATAGTTGTCGTCATGATGGCATGATCATGCGCCCCGGAGGGAACTCCCGTAAGTACATAGGTTGCAAGTATCTGGTACAGATTGCTTATTAGCATGTGGACGCTTGAGTCCTGCGGTGACACTGCGCCCTTACCTTTCATTCGGGACATAAACAACACATAGCCATAGAAGAATTTGTCAATCAGTGATAGGAGGCCGCGATTCAGGATGATGACGTGGCCGTTAAGAGCAGGAAACACGATGGCATTCACTTCCGTCGTATGAAGGACGCCGATTGCAACTTGTCTATCGACGTATCTCCTTAGTGGATCGGGCAAGAACTCTATCACGAGTCCTTTTAATTCCCTGACAATAAGGTCAAAAACATCTTGTTCGTAGTCCGCCGGTCTATCGAGATCGCTGCCTTGACTGAAGATACGCGTAATGGTTCCGCTCGAAAGCTCCCGATTGAAATCATCAAAGTAGGGATCGTCACTCATGACCTCAGGTTTTTCTTTAATTGCTGTCTTGATGTGAGAAAGTGTCGTAAGGTTCGAGTATCGTGGGTGTGGAGGCAGCGCCTTCTTCAAGTATGCCAGACATGCATCAGGAGACATGGTCGCAAAATCGATGTGAGTGGGCATGTTCATCATACTTCTACTGTCGCAGTTCCTTAACAACGTCTTCCGCCGCGGCTCTTGACATTCCTTGTGACATCAAGTATTGCACGATTTCCTCGCTACTCTTTCCTTTGTCGAACATGGCGGTGGCCTCGTGCGACATCCGATATATACGTGCCATCATATCTGTTCGGTCGGTCCGCCCTTCCTGTCCCACAGACTCAGCGAAGTAGTCACGCATGATTTCGTCCTCATTCTCGCCCCGTGATCGACGTTGCCATGCCCTTTCTGATGCTTTCTGGATACGTTTCATGTCGAGATCGGACTCTCTCTTTTTTCCCCTACTAAATAGATTTGATAGTCTGTCAAGCATAAAATTCTCCTATCGTAAGTGTTGTCAGACTAAGAATAAGATGAACATCCACCATGTAGTAGGCTTAACATAATATTATATGTTTTCCTCGATAACGCTCCAAATTTGATATTAACAGCAAAACTCGCGAACATCTTCTCGACGTCAAACTTTTCCCGCAAACTAATGCTGAGACTTATTTTAAGCTAATCTGTCAGGCAAAGCAAGAAAAAAGCGGCAAAATTATTTCGTTCAGGGTTCGGCGTTCAGCGTACTGCGTGTTAAATAAAACGCAGAACACAGCACGTAGCACGCAGCACGATGAAATGGGCCAATGTACTATTCGGTGCTCAACCAAGAGATCGTTGACTTATGCAATCTCAATAGATTTGTTGATGATCTCAGACAGGATGCTTGCTTTATCATGGTTTACATATTCGTCCCAGAAGATGCACTTCGGCTCGATGGCGGCGTCAATATCAAAAGCAGCGTGAAAGAGTTTGGCCGTAATCTCAATACGTTTCGAATGATCCGTCTGGTCAACGACGACTGCCACATCAATGTCACTATCTTCGGTAGCCAGGCCATTGGCATGAGAGCCGTATAGCAGCATCTTCTTTATCGGAAATAGCTGTCTGGCGGCCTGATAGAACCTCAACACCTTCTCGCGGATTATAGCTTGGCCTTGATCCACCCGAAAAGCTCCTTAGTTGAATTCAAGACAGAAACGGCTTTGGCCTCTGTCAGAAGATTTGATAATTCCTCGATGTCTTCTGTGTATCGAGACTCGATATAGTACGAATTTAATTCTTCAATCGCCGCCATCATCTCATCACTCATTTCGTCCCTGAAGTTTAATTCCTTGATGAGTCTAAGAAGATTGTGAGTGTACGGCGGCGTTGATGTATTCTGTTTTACATAGCAGGCCTTCAGGATCTTCTCAATAGCCTGCTGACACATAAAAGCAACATACAGGTACTTCTTTGCCTTCGACATATCGTGCGCCGTTGCCAAATCATACTTAGCCAACGAAATCCAATTGTCGATAATTTTCTGACTCATCCTTGGTGATAGTAACAGTAAAACTCGCGAACTTCTTCACAATTTTAAACATTTTCTGCAAACAAACGCTAGAAATCATTTTAAACCAATTTGCAAAGCAAAGCAAGAAAAAGCAGCAAAAATGATATTTCATTCTGTGGACTGCGTTCAGCGTGCTGCGTGTTAAATAAAACGCAGAACACAGCACGTAGCACTCAGCACGATGTAGTATTAACTAAAGCCCGTGAATTGGGAATATATTCGCCTTGATCGCTTCTATTGTCGATTCTATCGCCGGCATGACCGCTTCACGCTGTGAATCGCTTACGGCCAGTGCCCTGTCTCGCAGCCCCCCCTGCCATTCGGTGCTTTCGAGAAAAACGCCTCCGAGAGCGTGACTCATGTCCTCGCTGCGATCGGCACCGCAGAAGATGCTCCAGGCCAACGCCCAGGCCCGCACCGTGTTATCAACGTTATATCCCCCGCCGCCGGTCGCGAGAATCGGCTTGTTGAAGCTCATCAGGTGATAGATGATCTCGGCATAAACGTTATTCGTAAGACACAAATGAGCGAGAGGATCGCCCGCCAGGGCATCGGCGCCCAATTCAAAAACAATCACATCCGGGTTATAAGCCGTCATCAACGGAAGAGCAACAGCTTCAAATGCCTTGATATACGCCTGGTCATAAGTACCCACGGGAAGGGGGACATTCACGCAGTAGCCTTTTCCCTTGCCCGTTCCGATTTCATTCTCGAATCCTGTGCCGGGGAACAGTGTTTTGGGATTCTGGTGAAGCGATATAGTCATCACATCCGAACGGTCGTAGAACGCATTAGCAACGCCGTCGCCGTTATGAACATCAACGTCAAGGTACAAAACCCGTTTTTTCTGCTCTGCCAGCACAATACAGGCCAGCGCCACGTCATTTATGTAGCAAAAACCGGCAGCAAGCTCAGGGCCTGCATGATGATACCCCCCAGATGGATTGAATGCCAGCTCGGTTTCGCCCGATAAAATCATCTTCGCAGCGGTCAGTGTGCCTCCGGCAGCTAAAACCGCGTACTCATACAACCCCTTAAAGATCGGGCAATCCGGGCTGCCAATTCCCATTTTGAGTGCCTCAGCACTCCAATGACCGGCAGCGGCTGTCTTCAGCGCGTGCAGATAGCGGGCCGTGTGAAATTTTTTGAGCACTACTCTCTCGGCGGCAACCGGCGCGACTTCACTACTGCCACTGCCTGAAAGCAATCCCATAGAGCTTACAATCTCCCGTACCCTTTTGGCCCGGATAGTATTAAAGGGATGTTCCGGCGGATAAAGATACTTCTCAAATTCCGAAGAATATACAAAAACAGAGTTCCTGGTTTTCAAAGTCACTCCTGATTATTCGCTTTTTGTCAAATCGTACGTGATGTCGTAAGCGTAACCGTCGAATTTCGTATTTATTTTATAGCCGGAGTTATGAAAAATGGCAAGCATCGCCTCGTTGGTCGGCAATACCTTTGCCCAGAACCGTTTTACGCCACGCTGCTTGGCAATTTGGGTAATGTAGTCCAGCAAGAAAGTGCCTATACCCTTTCGCTGCCATTCATCCTGCACCAAAAAGGCCACTTCTGCACCATTGGTCTTCGGATCGAGAAAATACTGGGCGATGGCAACGATTTCCTCGCCCGAAACGCTGGGTACAACAGCCACGATGGCGATATCATGCCGATAGTCTATATTGGTGACTCGCTGAATGTCCCGATGAGGGAACGACATCGTACGGGCCATATAGCGGGTCTGGACGGATTTCTCACTCAGCGAGTACATCATTTCCGAAAGGGACGGCTCGTCGGTAGGTTTAATCGGCCTGAAGAATATTTGCGTACCGTCCCTTAAAGTGTCATATCGTTCCAGCTCTTCCGGATACGCGACCTGCTCCCAGCCCAATTCTATCTGGTCTTCGTAGATATAGTTCTGAGCCTTTGCTGCCTGGATGAGTTCCTTTCGAAACTTGGGATGTGCGATGTTAATCAAGTCCAGCACCCTTGATCGGATACTTTTACCATGGAGATAGGCTACCCCGTATTCGGTTACCACATAGTGGACGTCACCTCGTGTTGTGACCACTCCGGCGCCTTCGGTCAGGTGCGGCACAATCCTGGAAACCTCCCCCTTTTTTGCGGTCGACGGCATCGCAATTATCGCTTTGCCCCCCCTGCTGCGCGCCGAGCCGCGGATGAAATCGACCTGTCCGCCGATGCCGCTGTAGAATTGATAGCCTAACGAATCGGCGCAGACCTGGCCCGTCAAGTCAATCTCCAGCCCGACGTTAATTCCCACCATCTTCTCATGCCGGCTGATAATGTAAGGGTCGTTGACGTACTCGGTCGGGTAGAATTCGAAGAAGGGATTGTTGTTGATGAAATCGTAGAGCCGCTTCGAGCCCATACAGAAACTGGCGACAACTTTGCCCCGGTTGAGAGACTTCTTGGCACAGGTGATCGCCCCGCACTCGATCAGGTCGATAATCCAGTCACTGAACATCTCGGTATGGACGCCGAGGTCTTTTTTATCTTTCAGGAATTCGGCCAGGGCCTGTGGAATCCTCCCAATCCCGCACTCAATCGTGCTGCCGTCTTCTACGAGCCTGCTTATGTTCTGACCGATGCGGCGCAGTGTTTCGGTTGGATTTTGTTCCGGAACCTCGATGATGTCTTCGTCGTACGGCACCAGCATTTCAATCGCGTTGACGTGAATGAAACTATCGCCGAAGGTTCGAGGCATCCGGCTGTTGACCTGCGCAATCACGTACTTGGCGTTGGCGGCGGCGGATTTGACGATATCCACCGAGACGCCAAGACTGCACAAACCGTTGACATCAGGTTCAGTCACGCTGATCAGAGCAACATCGACGGGAATTCGCCCGGTCTCGAACTCATGAGGTATCTCAGACAGAAATATCGGCGTGTAGTCCCCTACGCCTTTTGACAATGCATGGCGGACGTTGTCGGCGATAAAAAAGCTGTTCATCTTGAATTTCTCGCGAAATCTCTCATCAGCATAGGGAGCCGTCCCCATCGTCAAAAGATGAACAATGTGAGCGTCATAGATTTTGCTCGAATGCTCGACCAAAGCGTTCACGAGATGCTGCGGCTGGCCGCAACCGGTCCCGATAAATATGCTGTTGCCGGACTTAATCAGCTTCATCGCGGCCGGCGCAGTGCCTGTTTTGTCCTTATACTTCTGTTTCCAATCAAATTCATTCATACTTACGTCTCTTTCTTGGGTTCCCATTTTGCGATGCCTCGTCTTCGCTCGGCATGAAGAATTTCTTCTCTTGACCCGGAGAAGAATTTCTTCTCTTCACCCTGAGCGGAGTCGAAGGGTGCAAAATGGGGTCCCTCTAAACCTGTTCGACACTCATTCTGGCATCAACGGCAATCGCCGTCGTGCCTTCGGGGCCGACAACATACGGGTTGATGTCCATTTCCTGTATCTGGGGAAATTCCGTCACCAGTTGTGAAAGCCTCTGCAAACCCTCGGCAATTGTCTCGATGTCCACACCCTCCTGGCCGCGGACTCCTTTCAGCACGTGATAAGTCCTTGTGCTAATGAGCATCTGCTTTGCTTCTTCGGCCGTCAGCGGCGCAAGGTAAAACGACACGTCTTTCAGGACTTCCACCATTATGCCTCCCATTCCGAACATCATCAACGGCCCAAAATGCTGGTCGCGATTCATGCCGAGAATCACCTCTTTTCCCCCGCTGCACATTTCCTGCACGAGCACGCCAAGAATGTCGGCGTCGGGCAGCCTCTTCGGTATTCGATACATCATCAGGTCGAAGGCATCCTTTACTTCCTTGACACCGTTCAGACCAATCTGGACTCCGCCTACGTCGGATTTGTGCAGTATATCCGGTGACCAAATCTTGAGCACGACGGGGAATCCCAACTGCCGGGCAATATTGGCCGCCTGCTCGGCCGTGGTGGCGACGGAACCTTTCGGAGTTACGAAACCATAGGCTTCGAGGATCTCCTTGGATTCGGTCTCGCCGATCTCACGAATGTCCTGGCGCAGGTGCCTTTCGATAATGTTTTCGACCTTCCGGCGGTTGACCGGAAAGAGCTTTACGACACGCTTGGGCCTGGTGCGCCACCTGACATAGTCCGCCATCGCCTTGATTGTCGAAACAGCACTTTCGGGGGAATCATACTGCGGGATCTTCCCTTGCCGTAAAATTTTCACTCCATCCCGTACCTTCCCAGCCCCCAGGAAACAAGCAAGAATCGGTTTAGCGTGTTTTCTACCGGCCATCTTGACAAGCGCCCCGGCAGTGGCCACAGGTTCGGTCATTGCCTGAGGTGTCAGAAGGACAAGAACAATATCAACATTAGGGTCACCAAGAACTACATTAAGCGCGAACTCGTACCGGTCGGCAAGCGCATCTCCCAAAACGTCAACGGGATTATTCAAGTTCGCCGCCGGCGGCAGCTCGGAGGCCAACGTCTTAATCGTTTCATCGTCGAGTTTTGCAAAGGAAAGCCCCACTCGTTCGATGGCGTCGGCAGCCATAATTCCCGGACCGCCGGCATTGGTGATTACGGCGACTCTTGGCCCCGCGGGAAGCGGCTGGTCGGCAAACGCCTGGGCATAATCAAATTGCTCCTTTATCGAATCGCACCGGATGATTCCCGCCCGCTCGAAGACACATTCGTACGCCGTCTCGCTGCCTGCCAGACTTCCGGTATGAGAGGAGGCGGCCTGGGCACCGGCTTGTGTACCGCCGGACTTCATCAGGAGGATCGGTTTGTCGTGCGAAATTCGCTCCGCCTGGTTAACAAAAGCATTGCCGTCGGTAATACTTTCGAGGTAACCGGCAATCACTTTGGTATCCTTATCTTCTCCAAGAGCTTTAATCAAATCCAGCTCATCTATGTCCGCCTTATTGCCGATGCTGACAAGCTTGCTGAATCCGATGCTGTTCGCGTTGGCCATATCGAGAATCGCAGCGAGTAACGCCCCGGACTGGGAGAGATACCCGATGACTCCTTCGGCCGGCAGGTCTCCGCCGAAACTGGCGTTGAGCTTGTTCGCCGGCGCGATTACACCCAGACAGTTGGGACCGATGATTTTGATGCCGGCCTGTCTTGCGATATGAACGACCTGTTTTTCAAGCTCCCGGCCCTCTTCGCCGACTTCTTTGAAGCCGGCTGTGATAATGATGACCGATTTTACCCCGACCTTCGCGCACTGCTGCATGACTGCAGGGACAAACTTTGCCGGAATGATAATGACCACCAGATCGGGAGTCTTACCGATGGATTTAAGGTCAGGGTAGCACTTTAATCCCTCAATTGTATCGGCATTAGGATTGACCGGAAATATTTCACCCTCGTATCCCGCCCCAATCATATTAACTAAAATTTCGTAACCGACTTTGCCCTTTTGGCGGGAGGAGCCAACAATTGCAATCGATTTGGGATTGAAGAAACTTTCAAGACTCATAACGACCAACAAACCTTCCTGAACAAATATCTATTTCGAAATAAGCAGAGTATCATATGCGATTTACCCCCCTCTTGCAAGTCTTTTTCGCCTCCGATGAGTCGATTAGGGATGATTTGCCAGTACAATCATCTCCGCGGGCGGTATATTTTGAATCCGGACAAACGCCCTGCCGTCCGCCGTGCTGTTTATGCCGACCGTTGAGCCCGCCGGATGCGCAGCCGAATAGTCCTGCGTCTCCGCGACCTGGGCCGAATTAAGGACAACCGTCATCGTGCCGGCATCGCCCGAATTGAGATCCGCGTCCACGATTACGTCGGCGCCTCGCGACTTTGTACCGTTGGCATTCAGGACACAAAGCAACTCCTCATCGTCCAGGATTCGCGACCAGGCAACGATTTCCCCCGGCCCGTAGAGGTCGAAGGGCTTGTTCAAAAAGGAGATGCGGCGAAGATATTGCCTGCCGCAGCGCAGGGCGGGATATTTGCTTCGAAGCGCAGCAGCCGCTGCAATCCGCTTGTACACCGGATGATTCTCATCGAAACAGTGGCGGCCCGCCGTCCCGAAGGGGCCGAAACCGGGCAGATTCATATCCGGTTCGTGCAGGCCGGCCGTCCCGGATGCCCTTGGATGCTCCGGGCCAAACATTGCCTCACGCAGGTACTGGTCCGAGCTTTTCCATCCCGGCAGCCATTTCCTCTCGGAAGGCTCAGGGCCGGCAAAGGCCTGCTCGGTACCGTAATAAATGCATGGAATACCCAGGGTGAAAAGCTGCAGGGCAACACCCGCCGCGACCTGATGGTCACATGAGGCGTCGCTTGAAAATCGAATCTTGTCGCCGTAAATATGATCGTGGTCATTGAGGATGGAAACGTGCCGGCCCCCCGTGTTTCGGTGCGAGCCCATTCCTGAGCCGACGGGGTTGAATCCGCTGAAATAGTCTTTGGCGGACCTCAGGCCTTTGGCAACGTCGTTGAGGATGGGACACATCTCTCCGATATCCAGCGCTGCGGTGAGATTGCGATTGAGAGCGTCGAGATAGTAGTCCTGGGCATAATCTCCGCCGGAGATCTCACCGACGAGGAAGAAATTCTGCTTGCCGAGATTCTCTGCGAATTCCTTGACGGCGCCGCAGAAATTCCGCGCCTGTTCCTTTGTCACATGCTTGAGGGTATCTATGCGGAACCCATCGCAGTCCGTCAGGGCCATCCAGTATTTGTAGCATCGCGACAAGTCGCTCAGTACATACGGCTGGTCGAGATCGAAATCCCGCAGGTCGCAGAAGTCGGAGCGTTTGTGCTCGGCGTTCGGATCGTCGATTCCGCCCTTGCTCATGTCACCCGTTCCCGCCCGCGTGTAGCAGTCCCGGTGCTGCAGTTCCGTCGGCCAGACGCCGTCTTCTTCCGTCGCTATGTTGGGGACAGGCTGCCCCCGGCCGTCGCGCCACGAACCAAACGGATAGCGGCCGTCGGGTTTATAAACGGCTTCATAGATTCCGCCGGGCGTATCAGGACGATACAGCCAGTTAGCGCCCGAGTGATTGAAAACAACGTCGAGGATGATCCGCAAACCTTCTGCGTGGGCTGCCGTCACCAGCTCGACAAGATCCTGCCGGCTGCCAAACCGGGGGTCCACCTCCAGGAAATCCTGAATGCCGTAGCCGTGATACGTGTCCAGATGTCCCCGCTGCTTGAATACGGGACTGAGCCACAAAACCGTCACGCCAAGCTGTTTTAAATAGCCGAGCTTCGATTGCACGCCCTTGATTGTGCCCCCCTGCCAGCGCTGCCGGCCTGACTTTGCCCAGTTATCCCAGCGCCAAAGCTGGCCGTTAGGCAATCCGGGGCGGGCAGCTTTAAGATTCGCCCTCTCCAGCAGCTCACGCGTATCCTCCTGCCCGTCGCTGAACCGGTCCACCAGCAGAAAGTACAGCACCTCGTCCCTCCAGTCAACAGGCGATGGATAATAGTTCTGGCGTTCGGGCCGACAGCCAATGTCACGAACACTTTCGGGCCTCGTCCGGTTCAGCACATATTCCGTAAATGACATATCTCAGAATCCTTTCTTGTCTGACTGCCTGAATATTACAATGATTTAATGTATTATCGGCACATTATAACATACTCATTGAACTATTCGACAGCAACAATTACCATCCTGCAGCCGGCAAGCAATCTGGGCGGCACTTTGAAATTTGTGGGGGCACGCGCAAAATCGAACCGGCGAAAAACATATCCCGATTCTTCATCTTTCACAATGCGCCAATTCAGATGGCACCATTACGGGCAATCTGACAGTGAAAGTCGTGCCGGAACCTTTTGTGCTTTCTGCACTAATCGTGCCATTATGCTGTTGTACTATCTGACGAGCTATAGCCAGGCTCAGGCCCTGGCCCTGCGAGTGGTGGTCAATGTCCGGGTCCGAAAGCTCCTCAAATACATACGGCAGATAGTCGGGATCGATGCCCTGGCCCCGGTCGGTTACACTCACGCATACATCGGCGTTGTGGCACCAAACACAAACACCCACCCTCCAACCCGGCGGGCTGAAGCGGATTGCATTATCCAGTATCGCTGTCACCGCCCTTTTGATTTGCTGCCGGTCGAGGCTAAGAGTCGGGCCGGCTTCGAATTTCTCCTCGATTTTTATTTTCCGCTCCGCCGCCTTTGTTGCCACATCGCAAACAGCCTCATGGACGACATCACACAGATCCGCCGGCTCCGGGTTGAATTGCCACTTTCCGGATTTCAGCGAGCTAAGCAGCATAACGTTTTCAAAGAAACGGTGCAGGCGTTTGGCGGCCGAATGCACCATCTCGATAAGCAACTTGTGCTCTTCGGCATCAACCTCCTCCTCGGACAGCAACATCTCAGCCGGCGCGATAAGACTGTTGAGCGGAGTACGCGCCTCATGACTGAGCAGCGTCAAAACATCCGTCTTGAACTGGTCCACTTCTTCGACAGATTTCAAACGCAAATAGACCCGTATCTTTGCAAGCAGCTCATCTTCATTAAAGGGTTTGGTGATATAGTCATCCGCACCGGCCTGATACGCCTCGATGCGTTCCGACACCCTCGATTTGCCCGATACCATGATGATCTTCGTATGCCGAAGCCCCGAATCCGCCCGTACCTGGCGGCACACCTGCCCGCCATCGAGAACCGGCATCATATTGTCCAGCAAAATAATGTCAGGCTGAAAATCCGCCGCTATCGCCAGAGCATCCTCACCTGTCGTGGCGGTCTTGAGGTCGTAGTCTTTACCCAACAATTTCTCGATAGTTATGATATCGATAACATTGTCATCGACGGCCAAAATTTTGTTTCGAGGCTGCATCATCATACGTATATCGGACAGAAAACCGCCCTGTTTTAGACGTTTTGCGCATCTCCGATAGAATTGTATTATCGGAATATAAACCAAAGCCATGGAATACTTGTAAAATACGTTTCATCCAGCTAACCAGTAGCTGCGGCGAGCGATTTTTCTCTTTTTCCCGCTCGTTTTGTCAATTCGGGCGCGGGAGATTGGCTTTGTTTGGCTTTGTTTTCTTCGACTCCGCAGGCCGGTTTATTTTCATAATCTCCTTTCACAAAAGACTTTGCGCCAATTTCGTCCGGCGCAAATTGGGTTTGTTTTTTCAAATCGCCTTTTTTCTCTGCCGGCGTGGTGGCAGCCTCATCCCGCAGGGATGGGGAGTTTTGCATAGACCGGGTGGCAGCCTCAAAGCCGTAGGCTTTGGGGCCTGT
>Ga0307378_10002702_pt1 | contig 26727 bp, 18 predicted proteins | sample UN1MG_FD_202238 | JGI IMG/M metagenome (GOLD analysis project Ga0307378, IMG submission 202238) | Soil microbial communities from Risofladan, Vaasa, Finland - UN-1 | ecosystem: Environmental > Terrestrial > Soil > Coastal area > Acid sulfate soil | place: Finland: Risofladan, Vaasa | collected...
CTATATTTCCGGTAATAGCAGAAGTTGGTACGCAAGTAACTCCTGTTTTTGTAAGGATTGCATAATTGCCAGCCGTACCAAGGTTTATTGGCGTAGCAGCAAATGCCGAACTAAATGATATTAATACCATACTGATAATGAAAAAAAATAATTTGGTCTTCATGATTGTTCTCCTTATTGTTTCTTCAATATTTATAAAAACGTTATTTTATACCACCCTTTATTCATTATGCCTTATGGGGCAGTAATGGTATTCATTATTAATGTAACCGCAGTCTGTGAAAACAGTCTGCCGTTAACCGTTGCGCCAGTATTTAGCGTGATCCCTGTCGCACCCAGTACTATTCCTTCGAAGTGCGCGGTTGTTCCAAGAGCGACAACGCCGGCGGACTGCCAGAAGATGTTCTTGGCCTGTGCACCACCGGCCAGTATAATTCTCGCAGCGCTAGCCTGGGTAATACCTCCCGCTATCTGGAAAATCCAGATAGCGTTTGGGCCACCGTGGAGAGTGACATTCCCATTTATTACAACAGTATTACTCCATTTATAGAGGCCGGGGGCAAGAGTCAGCCCGCTAATATCTCCCCCGCCCAGTTCGATGAAATCGGGATTAGTGCGTCCTGTAGCATTAAGGTATGCGGCTTGCATGTCAAGTACAGCCTTGGTCAGGGTAGCAGGAGTTGGCGCAGAATAGTTGGCTGCGAATAGTTTTCCTGTCACTTGAGCGGATGTTGAAAATGATTCCGTTTGATCCATTGTTTCTGACCATCCAGTTAAGCCATTACTGGTGATTGGACTCACGCCTATATTGCCAGTTATTGTGCATTTTGGAACGGCACTGATTCCTGTTTTTGCCAGAATCACATAATTGCCGGCTGTTCCAAGTATTACTGGCGCCGGGCTTCCCGCGCTAACGACACTGGCCATAAAACCAACCAGAAGTAATGTCATACAAAACACGGTAAAAATCTTTTTCATTTTATTTCTCCTTTTAATTTTTTAAAACTAACATCCCATGTCCTGAGCCGGAAACGTACTAGAAACCATATTGTTCCTTTCGGTCACGAAAATTCATTTACATTTTACCTCCTCCCAATAATTAAGACGGTTTTGTATTTTTTTCAACAAGGCAAATAAAATCAAAAAGTTAAGTTTCTGGGGTGCGGAATGTGTGCTGCAAAATCCTGGCTAAAGTTACCATGGGCAGCAAATCAGCCATTTTAAATATTTGATTTTTTTAACCATAATAGTCTCCATTATAATTCTACGGCTTGACGATTTTCACAGTCAGGATCAAAACAAGTTCTGACCGCAGTGTCACATAGTTCCGGCTGGAGAACAGATACCCTAAAATCGGAATACGCCCCAGAAGCGGAACTCTTGTTATCACAGTACTTTTCTTCTCCGATATCAGGCCGCCGATCATGATCGTGGAGTTATTTGCTGTGGTCACGACTGTCTTTGCCTCACTTTTGCTTATCACAGGCGGAACAAAAAGATTCTCACGGGGCGCGGCAGAACTGACAATCGGAGCGATCTGTAATGTCACGTAATTTTCATTGATCTGCGGCATTACGGTAAAACCGATACCGGTTTCAACAAATTCCGTTGTTGATAGCGATCCGCCCAACGGATCTTTGATGGTTTGAGTATACGGTTCATTTCTACCAACGATAATCTTTGCCTCCTCGTTATTATTGATTACGAGACGGGGATTTGACAGCACTTTCGCATCACTTTTTGATCCAATCGCGGTGATCAATCCATCTATTGAACCATTCTTGCCTGGCAGTAAAAATGTCCTACTGAGACTCATATCTTTTTCCTCATTACCGGAAAACGGCATAACGAACTTTAATTTCGATAATGAATCCCATTTGATTCCGTATTTATTTTCCTCAGAAAGTGCTACCTCAATGATTTTCGCTTCAACAAGTACCTGCAGCGTAGGCTGATCAAAGGCATTAATGATCTCGGCCAGTGCCAGCTCTTCTATTCTGTCCTTTCTTATAATTGCAATAATTGCATTAACACGTTCATCCGGATATATATTCAGGCGGCCTTCTATTATTGCACTACCCACCACTGATTGCAGTTTTTTATAAATTTCCGTGGCTTTTGTATAAGTGAGCTTATAGACCCGGGTCTTTCCTTCATATATTAAGCCTTCAGAAACAAAATCCTTGCCATTACAGATCGTGATGAGATTATCCCTGATCGTATAACTCAAACCATGTGTCTTACATATAATATTCAGGGCTTCCAATGCTGGAACATCCTTCAATCGCGCGTTGATCTTTGTCTCAACATTCTTGTTCTTTACGATATTAATATTCATCTTTTCAGAGAATATTTTCATCACATCGTCAATATCCGTGTTTGTAAAGTCCACAATGATATTGATATTCAAGTTGGCTTCAGCCTGTTTAGAGAATATTTTCATCACATCGTTAATATCCGTGTTTGTAGAGTCCACAATGATATTGGTATTTGAGTTGGCTTCAGCATGTAGAAACATGACTCTCCACAAGATCAAAATGATAATAAGTATTAATTTTTTAAATCTATTCTTCTCCACGCTCTTCACCTTTTTGTTGTTGCTTTTGAACTCTTTAAGTAAAGAAAAGGCCGGTTGATTTGCCTCTCTTCTTTATTTGCTATGCTGTTACACTGGATACCGCATGCCTTATGGGGCAGTAATGGTATTCATTTTTAATGTAACCGCAGTCTGTGAAAACAGTCTGCCGTTAACCGTTGCGTCAGTATTTAGCGTGATCCCTGTCGCACCCAGTACTATTCCTTCGAAGTGCGAGGTTGTTCCAAGAGCTACAACACCGGCGGACTGCCAGAAGATGTTCTTGGCCTGTGCACCACCGGCCAGTATAATTCTCGTAGCGCTAGACTGGGTAATACCTCCCGCTATCTGAAAAATCCAGACATCGTTTGGGCCACCGTGAAGAGTGACATTCCCATTTATTACAACAGCATTACTCCATTTATAGAGGCCGGGGGCAAGAGTCAGCCCGCCAATATCTCCCGCGCCCAGTTCGATGAAATCGGGATTAGTTCGTCCTGCAGCATTAAGGTACGCGGCTTGCATATCAAGTACAGCCTTGGTCAGGGTAGCAGGAGTTGGCGCAGAATAGTTGGCTGCGAATAGTTTTCCTGTCACTTGAGTGGATGTTGAAAATATATTCGACCGATCTATTGTTTCTGACCATCCAGTTAAGCCATTACTGGTGATTGGACTCACGCCAATATTGCCAGTTATTCTGGATATGGGAACGGCACTGATTCCTGTTTTTGTCAGAATAACATAATTGCCGGCTGTTCCAAGTATTACTGGCGACGGGCTTCCCGCTGTAACGACACTGGCCATAAAACCAACCAGAAGTAATGTCATACAAAACACGGTAAAAATCTTTTTCATTTTTTTCTCCTTTTAATTTTGGGCAATTTTTATTACCCCAGGCGCACCCTGGAACTATAAAAAGTGCTATTTTTTGGATAGACACTAGTGCCTCTTCACAGCCAAGTTTGTGAAGAGAGGAAGCGGAGCTGATAATAAATTCGGCTACCATATCAACGTCATTCCCGCGAAGGCGGGAATCCATGCCTTCACTTCTGGATTCCCGCCTTCGCGGGAATGACGAAATGGCCTAATGGCTTATATCCACAAATTTAAGAGTGAAGGGGCCCTAGTACAGCAACTCACGAGTTCATAGTCCCCCGCCGGTGATTATCGTGACGGCTATTGCCGACTCAAGGGCAGTGCTTATTTACGAGTTGATGTACTAGAAGGCTGTCTGAGAATGTAAATTTTAATTTTTGGTATACAATATGCGGTACCCAGTTTTGCCTCTTAGCACAACATGTTGTAGTCAAAATTTTTAAAATTCCTGTTTTCGGACAGGCTCCTAGTACCTTTTCAAGATTGATATTGTGGGTAGAGGTACTTTAGTTTGAACGGTAGTAACTTAAAACGAATGGTCTAAACTGCTATCCAAAAAATTCGGACAGACTACTATTGCATATTCATAATTCGTGCCAGACTGAGCATGCGCAGCTTTATTCTACCTAATACTCAGATAATACTCTGATATTTATGATTATTTACGTAAAAGGAAATAATTTAAGGAAAGTATGGATTACTACAAAAACATGGTCATATATGCCCAAGTGGTTATATATGACCGCATTCTCGGCATCACTGGTGTAGCGTTGATGGGATTATAGCTCGCGGATACCCAATTTTCTCATGCGGGCGCGTAAGGTGATTCGGTCGAGACCGACAGGGCTTAGTACAGGCCGCGTGAATTACCCGAACAGTGGGGAATTTTCACAATAATCACCCCCACCCAGCCTCCCCCCTCAAGGGCAATGTCATTAACTTAGGGATGTCGTGGAAAATAGTTTACCTATAATCATGGTTTAGTAAAATTAAAGGCAAAATGCCGATATGTAGCCTCATTATTTACAAATAGATCCAAAAGGGGGGCTACAGAATGAAGGCAAAAGATATCTCAGCAAGGATAAGGTTGATCATCAAGAGTGGAGCGAGTAAGTTAAGTGCTGCTAAGAAGAGGGCGTATATCGCTGAAGTTGCGATTGAATTTTGTGATGGCAACGCCCGCAAGGCAGAGAGAATATTTGGTTGGGGGAGAGAGACAATCAATAAGGGGATAAGAGAGTTACAGACGGGGATACCATTCCAAGATAACTATCATGCTCGTGGCAATAAAAAGACCGAAGAGAAGATACCCCAACTGGCAGAGGATATAAGAGAGATTGTTGATCCAAAGAGCCAGGCAGATCCGCGTCTTAAAACCCCCTTTGCCTATACAAGAATTACCGCTAAAGCCGTACGTCAGGCATTGATTGATCAAAAGGGGTATAGCGATGATCAACTGCCTTGTGAAAGCACTATTGGGGAAATCTTAAACCGCTTGGGGTATCGGCTCAGACGAGTTCAAAAGACCAAGCCACTTAAGAGGATCCCCCAGACGGATGCTATTTTTAAAAACGTTGAGCAAGCCAATCGACAAGCAGATGAGAAGAGTGGAACAAAGAGAATATCATTAGATGTCAAGGCCAAGGTAAATGTTGGAGAATTTTCCAGAAATGGTAAATCCCGAGGAAAGGAAGCAGAAAAAGCAGTAGACCATGATATGTCACCTGATGCTAAATTGGTACCGGTTGGGATCTTGGATACCTCAGATAATCTTCTGAGCGCTATCTTTGGTAATTCCCTTGAGACCAGTGACTTGATTGTGGACAGTTTGGAACTGTGGTGGGAAAAAAAATAAAAATCGCTGCACCTCTGTCACGGAATTGGCTATTAATTTGGACAATGGACCCCATGTGCATAGCCATAGGACCCAATTTATCAAAAGAATGGTTGAGCTGGCTGATAAAACAGGGCTAAGAATCCACCTGATCTATTATCCTCCTTACTATAGTAAATATAACCCTATTGAACGATGCTGGGGAATTTTAGAGACTCATTGGAATGGTACCATATTGGATTCTGTTGATAAAGCGATCAAATGGACTGAAACAATGACCTGGAAAGGCTTGCATCCTGATGTCCATCTTCTTGATAAAGTCTATGAAAAAGGAATGAAGCTGACGAGAAAGATGATGAAGACCTATGAAAAGAGGTTAACGAGATCTAAAACCTTGCCTAAATGGGATGTTATAATTGAACCTGTACTTAGGTAAATTATTCATCGGGAGATCCCTTAGTACGGGCCATGGTAATTCCGTAACCCAGTAGTAGAAGCGGCCCCCTGTGGCCGCCCACAACGGTCTACGGGCAGGCACAGGGGCCTGCCCGTACAAAAAATATCTTATTGCCTTTAACTGGCCGCGTATTTCATGCGTAGTGTACTAAGGAACTTTTGATTTACAATTTTTATTAAAAATGATATTATTTTTATGCCAACATGTGAATTACTATACTTTTCCACTTTTCGTCATTCCCGCAATCTTTCCTTGTAGCCTTGGACGAAAGGTGGGAATCCATGAGCCTTGATATTACTGGATTTCCGCCTTCGCGGGAATGACGGAATTGTGGCCGTTTTAACTGAATACTTACACTTGTAGACTTATCCGGCTGGGTGGGGGTGATCAAGGTTATAGATGAGTCTGTTGATTTACTATGATTTTGGAAAAAAGCTAAAATTGAATAGTTATAAAAACAATATGTTATACATGCCGTTTTTGTAAAAATTGCTCATTTTGGGACTAAATCAACAGACTCATAGATGTTTATGAGTGGCCGCTTACCTCAGAGCACAACGATTGAAGACTTTGATGTGGAGCATAATTTCCAGAAAATCGGACACAAAAAGATGCTTCTCAATGCCCGAAGAATCGATAGTGAAGCGAAGGGTACAGAGATGATACTCCTGGCCATTGAAGATATTACGCACAAAAAGGGTTAAGCCCACATATGGAAAATAGTACCAATGGAAGAAAATAAAGGTAATCCCCGAAAGTTTAGCGAACTGAGAAGACTGGCAGAAAAGTTACTTCATAAAAAAAAGGCCAATACTCAAGAGAAATTACCTGATAATATGGAGGAAATTGTTCATGAGCTGCGGGTGCATCAAATTGAATTGGAAATGCAAAACGACGAGCTTCGAAAGACCCAGGTAGAACTTGAGGAGTCAAGGAACAAGTATTATGATCTTTATGATTTTGCACCTGTTGGCTATCTTACCCTTGATAAAAATGGCCTCATTCAAGAGATAAATCTTACCGGCGCTCATCTGCTTGGTCTTGAAAGACATTATTTAATAAAAATGGCTTTTTACCAGTTTATTGCGCCGGAGGATCATCAGGTGTTTTATGTTCACCGTCAAAAGGTTTTTGAAACCAGACTTCAGCAGTCGTGCGAATTAAACCTTATAAAAAAGGATGGCACTAAATTTTTTGCTCAGCTACAATGTATTGCGATTGAGGATGATAAAGGGAACTTTAACGGAATGAGATCTGCCATAAGCGATATTACCAGGCTTAAGCAGACAGAGGAGGAATTAAAGGAATATCGCTCTCATCTTGAAGACCTCTTGAAAAAGGAAACGAATGAACTGCTGACCGCTCATGAACAACTGCAAAAGGGAATCATTGAGCAAAGACGATCAGAGGAGTCGTTGCGCAAAACCGAGGAAAGCGTATCTAAAGATCAACAGATAGCTCATCTGGGTAGTTGGGAGTGGAACATCGAAACGGCTGAACAAGCGTGGTCGGATGAGCAGTTTCGAATTTTTGGGTATGAACCCAGGGTCATGAACCCAACCTATGACCATTTTCTTAAAGCACTACATTCTGATGACCGTGACAGATTTATCCTCGCGGTTCAAGAGGCCATAGAAGGGGCAAAACCCTACGAGATCGAATTTCGAATAATCCGGCCGGACAAGACAAGGCGAACAATTTTTGCTCAGGGCGGCGTATTGAGAGATGAACACGACAAGCCGGTGCGAATGGTAGGTACTGTTCTTGATATCACCGAACGCAAGCAAACCGAACGAAATCTTGATGCTGCACTTTCCGAAATAAAGGAATTAAAAGACCAGCTTGAGGCCGAGAAAGCTTATCTGCAAGATGAAATAAAATTGCACTATAACTATGAGAATATTATCGGTCAAAGTGACGAGCTCAATTACGTTCTTTATAAGGTTGAGCAAATTGCCCGCACCGATACGAATGTTTTAGTTCTTGGCGAGACCGGAACCGGCAAAGAGCTGGTGGCCAGGGCTATTCACAGCTTGAGCTCTCGCAAAGATCGGGCCTTGGTGAAAATAAATTGTGCCGCGCTGCCTTCAAACCTCATCGAAAGCGAGCTGTTCGGTCATGAGAAAGGTGCTTTCACCGGCGCCCATGTCAAACAGTTGGGGCGATTTGAGATTGCCAATGGCGCCATTCTTTTTCTGGACGAGATCGGCGAGCTGCCGATGGAGCTGCAGCCCAAGCTGCTCAGGGTGATCCAGGATGGTGAGTTTGAACGATTGGGCAGCCCTTACACTACCAAAGTCAATGTGCGGATTATCGCAGCCACCAATCGTAATCTGGAAGAAGAAATCCGCCGGGGCCGGTTTAGGGAAGATCTCTGGTTTCGGTTAAATATTTTTCCGATTACCATGCCGCCGCTCCGGGATCGATTGGAAGACATCCCCCTTCTTGTGGATTTTTACGTCGATAAAATTTGCAAGAAAATGGGCAAGTCCATTGAGAGTATCCCGACGGGCGTTATGAATGCCTTACAGAATTATCATTGGCCCGGCAACGTCCGTGAGCTGGAAAACGTCCTCGAGCGGGCGGTGATCAATTCCTCCGGACCCAAACTGCACCTGGTGGATGAATTGAAGAAGCCGTCTAAGGATTTAATGACCACGCCGAAAACGATGGAAGCGGTAGAGCGAGACCATATTGTCCGGGTGCTTGAGCAGAGCCATTGGAAAGTCAGCGGCAAAAATGGGGCATCTGAAATACTCGGGCTCGACCGAAGCACCTTACGCGCCCGCATGAAAAAATTGGGTATCCACGAGCCATAATTCCACCAACGCTACACCAGTGATGCCGGGAACGAGGTCATATATGGCCAATAGGGCATATATGACCATGCTTTTGTAGTAATCCATCCTTTCCTTAAATTATTTCCTTTTACGTAAATAATCATAAATATCAGAGTGTTAGGTGAAATAAAGCTGCGCGTTCGCGGTCTGGCACGAACTTTGAATATGCAATAATCAGGCTGTTTGAATTTTTGGGGCAGCAGTTCAGACTATTCGTTTTAACCTTATGCCAGAGTGAATGCTTGATTGCATTTTAAAATCAAGCAGTTGACCTCCACAAAATGTGAGAGTTAACGTTCTGAAATATAAAGATTTTTAGGTGTTCGCTCTGGATTCAGGTTTAAGTTACCACCGTTTTAAGTTACTACTAAATCGGGGGAAGAAGTCAAATTTTGCTAACTTGTGTATCTACTGTTTAGATTTTGCGTTGCGGATAGGGGATGACTATCGTGATCATTGTCAGGATAACAATGAATGTACTTCCGGAAAAACAGAAAGAGGTTATGCAAACGCTTCTCTCAATGATGGAGCCAACAGGAAAAGAGAGGGGTTGCCTAAGCTATGATGTCTTCTGTGACATCGAAAACAAAAACGTTTTCAGTCTGATCGAAGAGTGGAAAACCCGTGAAGATATGGATCACCATATAGGGTCTGGCAGATTCGGCGTTTTGCTTGGAACAAAGAGCCTTTTATGTGAACCGCTGGAGATTGAAATCCATACGGTTTCCCATTCGGAAGGAATGGATGCCGTCAATGCTGTCAGGGGCAAAAGAGCCTGATTCATTAAATACTTGGACAAAATCCTAGTGTATCTTGACTGTTTTTAAATCTGAAAAGAGGGTAATGGCTTTTTACCGACATTGAAGATGTAAGGATAGAACCATTTTTATCTTGCGTTAACAAGATAAAAGGGAACCTTATTTGTAGCCATCTTCGACTTATCTCATTAGGTATAACTGACAGGAAGTTTGATTCCACGGGCCGGAAGCGGAGGGGTGAAATCAAAGGGTTACAGACCGAAATCTGTAACCCTTTAATATTACCGGTGTAGGTGGGCGTCAAACCCACATGAGAGACATACGTCCTTAGTTTTTGGCGGGCTCGGTAATCGCATTCATCTGAAGAGTGACCGCAGTCTGCGCCAAAAGTCTGCCGTTGACCGATGTTCCAGTGTTCACGGCGATCATGGTTTTACCCAGTACGACGCCCTCAAAGTGCGCATTGGTTCCAAGAGTCACCGCTCCAGCGACCTGCCAGAAGATGTTCTTGGCCAGGGCGCCGTTGGCCAGCGTCACCTGCGTATAGTTGGCCTGGGTCAACGTTCCTGCCACCTGGAAGATCCAGATATCTTTCGGGCCGCCCGAGAGCGTGACATCCGTGGTAATCATAAGACCCGTAGTCCATTTGTAGAGGCCAGGAGCGAGGGTTAGCCCGCCAATCTCACCGGCGCCCAGTTCAGTGAAATCGGGTGAAAGTCGTCCCGCAGCGTCGTCGTACGCGAATCCCATGTCGCCCACAGCCAAGTTCAGGAAGGTGGCGTCAGTCAACGCGCAGGGGAGAGGACCAGCAGCGTCGACGGCGTATGTATTCCCCGACACTTCCCCGCATGTGAGAAGGATAGCTGCCCCGGTGATGGGGCTCGTTCCAACATCCCCCAAAATAGCGGATGGATAAACGTTTGTGATTCCGCTTTGGCTCAGAATAGCGAAAGTACCAGCGTTGCCAAGGTTTACCGACTTCGGACCGATGCCGGTTTTAGCGCTTGCGACTCCGGCCACAAAAATGCCGAGTAGTACTGCCAGAAACAATATTTTTAAATATCCTTTGTGTTGGTTCATAACGTGTCCCTTCTTGAAGACTTTCAAACCTGAAAAGCAATTATTGGTAAACCAGTTGCCTACCAATTTCTGTAAGGGTATATAGCAACTAACGTACCAGAAAAGAACTGCGGATACTGCGAGAATAAGGCTTTGATTTTACAGGACAAAATGGAGAGCGTGCAACTGAGTCGAAGGGTAAACCGTCAATGACAGGTATCGCATTTAACAGAACCGTCAGATATGACGGCCTGTTGATGAAACAATAAAGGCACTTCTTATTCTGCGTTAGCAGATTGCTAACACTCGATCATCAAATTTTTTTGTTCAAGGGTACACGAATTTCGCCGGTTAATATTTACCATGCTGACGGCTTATACTATACCTTAATTGTAACTACTCAGGTAGTTAATCAGAATGGTGGTATGCTTATCAATTATAAAGTGGTATCCTTATCACTTATAAAGTGATATGCTTATCACTTATAAAAAGGTAAGCGCAACCGGCGGACAGCGGACCAATACGCTCTTCTCCAAAATGGCTCCCCTCATGGCAAGAGAGCCTCCTTTTCCCCATTGTCAGATTGCAGCGGTCCCCACCTACGGGCTGGAAGAGATGGAGCAGTTCCTCCGGCAGGTGTTGGAAGAGAAATGATCTCTCTGAGATGCCTGTCTATGGGAAGTCAATCAGGGCTGCTATGTCCCCAAGATTTTGTTAGGGTGTGAGGTTGGCCGGACAAATAAAATCAGTTGGACAAAATAGACATTCTCCTATTGGATGAAAATCAAGTACTACCAAACGCCCAGTGTTAAGTCGTAAAATTGTATAGATTGAGGTGTAGTATGTCAGCGAAAGATCTTTATTCCGCCCTTCCCAACCCGGGCGGTGCAATGGCGGCAGGCATTACGGAGGTCCAACGCCAGGAGACCTTGCTTAAAACCGGGGCCTTGCAGGATGCAATTTTCAACAGCGCCAACTTCTCGAGCATCGCCACCGACGCGCAGGGCGTCATCCAGATCTTCAACGTCGGCGCGGAGCGAATGCTGGGCTACACGGCAGCCGAAGTGATGAACAAGATCACCCCGGCCGACATCTCCGATCCGCAGGAAGTGATCGCGAGAGCGGAAGAACTAAGTGACGAACTAGAAACCTCGATTACGCCGGGCTTTGAGGCTTTGGTGTTCAAGGCCTCACGCGGTATCGAGGACATTTACGAGCTGACCTATATCCGCAAAGATGGCAGTCGCTTCCCTGCGGTCGTCTCGGTCACGGCGCTACGCGACGCTGACAGCAAAATTATCGGCTATCTGCTTATCGGCACTGATAATACTGCGCGCAAGCAGATCGAGGCAGAACAGGAGAAGCTCGATCAGCGTCTGCGCGACCAGCAGTTCTACACGCGCTCGCTCATCGAGTCCAACATCGACGCGATCATTACCACGAATCCGTTCGGCATCATCACCGATGTCAACAAACAGATGGAGGAGCTCACCGGTTGCACGCGCGACGAATTGCTTGGCGCTCCGTTCAAGAATTTCTTCACCGATCGCGAGAGGGCTGAGGCTAGCATTAAACTGGTGTTAAGCGAAAAGAAGGTCACCGACTACGAACTAACCGCGCGCGCCAAAGATGGTAAGGAAACAGTGGTGTCCTACAATGCAAACACCTTCTACGATCGGGACAGAAGGCTGCAGGGCGTGTTCGTCGCTGCGCGCGACGTCACCGAACGCAAACGCTTCGAACAAACGCTGCAGGAATATAACCTCAAACTGAAGAGCGCAAAATCGGCGGCAGAAAAAGCCAACCGTGCGAAATCTGAATTCCTTTCCAGCATGAGCCATGAGTTGCGCTCCCCGCTCAATGCGATCCTCGGTTTCGCCCAATTAATGGAAACTGCTTCGCCGCTGCCAACGCCCAAACAAAAGTCCAGCATTGAGCAGATTCTCAAGGCTGGATGGTATCTGCTCGAGCTGATTAACGAAATTCTTGATCTAGCGCTGATCGAGTCGGGCAAGATGTCGCTGTCACTGGAACCCATGTCGCTGGTCGACGTCATGCTCGAATGTCAGGCCATGATCGAACCACAGGCCCAAAAGTACGGTATCCGCACTATTTTTCCTAATTTAGAAATCCCTTACTTTGTTCATGCCGATCGAACCCGGGTGAAGCAGGTTATGATCAACCTGCTTTCCAACGCGATTAAATACAACCGCTCCCATGGCGTGGTCGAAGTGACGTGTAGATTGAGCGCTCCAGGTGGAATACGCGTCAGCGTTCAGGATACTGGTGAAGGATTGTCTTCCGAAAAAATCGGGCAACTTTTCCAGCCGTTCAATCGTCTAGGACAAGAGGACGGTGTTGTGGAAGGCACCGGCATCGGCCTGGTAATGAGCAAGCGCCTGATCAAATTGATGGGAGGCCAAATCGGCGTGGAAAGCACGGTCGGCGTGGGCAGTGTGTTCTGGATCGAACTTGTCCTGGCGGCGGAACCACAACCTGCCTTCAGCGCAGCAGAATTGCTTGCGCCAATGCAAGCGTCTGTTCAACATGACGGAGCGTTGCGGACCCTGCTGTATGTAGAAGATAACCGGGCCAACATGCAACTGGTTGAACAAATCATCGAGGGTCGTCCCGATATGCGCTTGTTGAGTGCGGGTGATGGCACGCAAGGCATCGAGCTGGCGCGCATCCATCAGCCAGAGGTGATCCTGATGGACATCAATTTGCCCGGCATCAGCGGTTTCGAGGCGCTGAAAATCCTGCGTGAAGACCCGGTAACGGCGCATATCCCGGCACTTGCCATCAGTGCCAATGCCATGCAGTACGATATCGATAAGGGTCTGGATGCAGGATTCTTTCGCTATCTCACCAAGCCAATCAACGTCAATGAGTTCCTGGAGGCGCTGGACATGGCGTTGGAATTTGCGAAAAAAGGATCAGACGGCACAAAGAGCCCAGGAGCACTGTAATGGTAAGTCGCGCCGATATTCTTCATGCCGGAATCCTGATCGTAGACGATCAGGAAGCCAACGTGAAGCTGCTCGAACAAATGCTGAGTAATGCCGGCTATACGTGTATTACATCGACAAGGTATCCGCATGCCGTTTGCGCCCTGCATCACGATAACCACTACGACCTGATTCTGCTCGATCTGCTGATGCCCGGCATGGATGGATTCCAGGTGATGGAAGGCCTGAAGGCAATCGAAACTGACAGCTACGTTCCAGTCCTCGTGGTCACCGCCCAACCGGGTCACAAGCTTCGGGCGTTGGAAGCCGGCGCGAAAGATTTCATCAGCAAACCGTTTGATCTGGTCGAAATAATGACACGTATCCACAACATGCTGGAAGTGAGGCTGTTGTACAAAAAAATCGATAATTACAACAAGGTACTGGAACAGACGGTGCAAGAACGAACTGGAGAGCTGATCAGAGTAAACGAGCAGCTCTCGCAGGAAATAGTCGAGCACAAGGAAACGGAAGTGTCGCTCCGAACTGCGTATGCGGAGAACAAGCAGTTAAAGGACCAGTTCCAGGCCGAGAGCATATACCTTCACACCGATATTGACAGGGAGTTCAACTTCGGCGAGATCATTGGGCAAAGCCATGCTCTCGAGGATGTGTTCTTCAAGATCGAACAGGTGGCCCCCCAGGACGCGACCGTACTCCTTCTTGGCGAGACCGGCACGGGAAAGGGAGTGGTAACGCGCTCCATTCACAGCAGGAGCAGCCGCAAGGACCGGCCTATGATAACGGTCAATTGCTCGGCGCTCCCGGCGAACCTCATCGAAAGCGAGCTCTTCGGTCGGGAAAAAGGCGCGTACACCGGCTCCCATGAACGGCAGATGGGACGCTTCGAACTTGCCGACAACAGCACCCTGTTTCTCGACGAGATCGGTGATATGCCGATGGATCTTCAGAGCAAGTTGCTCAGGGTCATCCAGGATGGAGAATTTGAGCGGCTGGGCAGCCCAAAGACCATCAAAATCAATGTACGGATCATCGCGGCCACCAACCGGAATTTGGAGGAAGAGATCCGTAAGGGCAGGTTCAGGGAAGACCTGTTCTACCGGCTCAATGTTTTCCCCATCACGATCCCGCCACTCCGGCAGCGCAAGGATGACATCCCTCTGCTCGTCAATCATTTTCTTGCCAAATTCAACAGCAAAATTGGCAAGAAAATAGAGACCGTGTCAAAAGCCACAATGAACGTCCTTCAGGAATACTACTGGCCCGGCAACGTGCGGGAGTTGGAAAGTGTCATTGAGCGGGCGGTAATAACCAGCCAAGGAACCGCACTACAGGTCTTGAATCGGTTCGATACGTCCAGGTGGACAGAGGAGTTGGTCGGGCAGGACGTCCAAGCCCTCGCCGAACTGGAACAAAACCACATCCTCCAGGTGCTTCGGAAAACCAATTGGCGAATCGAGGGAGAAAAAGGGGCAGCAATACTCCTTGATCTCAACCCCAGCACTCTTCGCGCCCGGATGCGGAAACACGGCATCTCCCGTCAATAAATAAGACATTTAAAATTTTCAAATGTTTTCCTCTACGGTTCTCAGAGGCAGATCTACGCTGGTTCGGTGGCGCCGCCGAAATGAATGATTGCCAATCGCTCATGTCTAGAAAAAGTGGACGAAGTATAGATTAATTTTGGGCGATTAAACCAATATCTAAAACCTTATTATAATTATACTTTGTCACCTTTCCAATTGATAAGTAATCAGGGTGCTCAAAACAATCACTGATTGCTCTCATTCAAGTAATTAAAGACCGGTAACACCTAAATAATTATGATATGGGAATCTAGCACCTCTTCACCCTTAAAATTGTGGGGACAAGTCGTTTAAACGAGAGGCAAAATAGCCTCCTCCCTTCACAAACTTGGTTGTGAAGGGCTCCTAGCTTGCCGAGACATTGAGCGAATGTTTTCCATTTGGCGAAGGAGTTTATTCTCTCGAAAAATATTTCTTTTTACTTATCGCTCATAGAACTTATTCTTTGATCTAAAATTTCAGCGGCTGGTGATTGCCCGCCTGACGTGTCATTCTTTTTTTTCATTTGAACACACTCCCTTCAAATACGATAGCCAGTGTATTGCACCCGTCATCCAGGTCCCAGATGCCGACCGGCCTGCTTGTGGAGGATTCCATTTCGATTGCCTTTTCGGTAGCCTGCCTGAGATTATCATATTTAGGGTCGTCTGGTTGGATGTTCGTTAGATCACCCATTTGATACATTTTCATCTCCGGGGCTAGTCTGGGGTTAGTACCTAATTTTAGGTTAACATATTGAAATTATATACATAACTTATACATAAGAACATGTATACATAATTTAATATAATATCTTGATTTTATTATACATTTGATCTACAATTACAAACAATGCTACCTTTTAGAAGGGAAAGTAACTCCCCACCATCCATTTTCTATTTCATGGCTAATACTACAACGAGACTTTCAAAACGTCATTCCCGCGAAGGCGGGAATCCGTGCGCTATCTTCTGGATTCCTGCTTCCGCAGGAATGACGAAATGACCGCGATAGGGAACAATGTCTCGTTGTAATACAGCCTTAAGCAATGGCCAAAGTGTTCCCGACTGCTGTCCAATCATTCGGGCAGGTGAGAATGCATTAAAACTGAGATCTCTGTTAGCATATTGAGGCCGCTGTTAGCCTATTGAGGTCGCTCATGTCCAGGAGAGGAGGTATCTTCCTTACCTGTCCTCTAAATTTTCCTTGATGTCGTTTTCAGTAGACCATTTTCTTATTTGTTCAATCTCTTGAGGCGATATTCCCAGAGATTCCAGAAAATCCTGATGCGCTTCAGGTGCCATCTTTTCAAATTGTCGATGCCATTTTCCCTTCGCTTCATCGTCCAACCCGGTTGCTTCCAGCAAAGCAATCCAGGTTTTTTTATCCATTACTCTCGTTTCGGTTAATTTACTATTATTTCTCAATAGATTAATAATGACTTGCTGTTGATATCTAAGCTTCTGAATCTCCTTATTCAAATTTTGTAATTGTTTCTCCAGCAAGGAAACAAATGCCTGTTGGTTTGAGGTAAGGAGTTTTCTTATTTCCTTAAGCGCCATTCCGGATTGCCGATACATGTTGATCTGCTCCATGTGCTGAACATCTTCTTCAGAATAAAGGCGATAATTTGACGGTGTTCGTGAAGAAGAAACCAGAAGGCCTATCGATTCGTAATAAAGCAATGTACTTCTTGATATTTGAAATCGTTTTGCAACTTCACTGATCGTATACATGTTAACCCGACCCACGATAAGCATAATGGATAATTAATCAAGCCTCCTATGAGAAGATAAGTTCGGTCGGGGCACGTGAGCCCCGACCGAACTTGAATTACGCGGATGCTTTTTGTCTGATACGGTTTATTTTTTCAGATGGTACATTGAGCCATTCAAGAAAACGCTGATGTTCTTGCGGATATTTTTTCTCGAATTCCTCATGCCACTTATTCATCATCTTGTCATCAAGCCCTATTGCACGAAATAATTCAATCCATTGCTCTGTAGTCATTTTAACCTCCATAAATAGGGAACCTAAAAATAGGTAACCTGGCAAAAAATATTACGTTAAGTTTAACAGACAACAACGTTGATGTCAGTAGGTATAATAAAGTATAAAGCTATAGACAGGTCAAGCACTTTTTAAAAAAATTGGTAACTCAGGTTCATAACTCGCGCTTTTGAAATAGTCGGTCCCGGAAGGCACAGCGAGGCCATACCGAAATTTACCATGCCCATATCCTCGCAAGCCCTTAAGGGGAAGATTTTTAACGTGTAGCTTTTGCAGGTATTTTTTATGGAATGACAATGGGTAAGCAGTCATCTAAAACCCGGGCAGGATTCATATCACGAACCCTGCCCAGGCAAAACATAATCTCTCAAAAACCACATCACAATATAACATCACAACATAATCAAGTACATTACAACTAGATTACAACATAATCGAGCCAACTGCCAATACCAAAATCAAGTCAATGATCAACACCAAACAACTCATTAAACTTATTACCAATTAAGCTTATTACCAATAAAACGGAAATCCTGCCCCCCCAAACGGAAAGAAGGGATTCCCGAAGCCTGCGCCAGAGGAGAGGAACCCTGTCGATAACAAGGGTGAAAAATATGGTGCTGAAGTGAAATTCCACGGGCTGGGCAGACCCATCAATCCAGGTATTCCGAAACCATAACCAAAGCCAGGAAACAAGGAGGAAGCGGAAGCAAAAGGGAACCCTGTCGAAGTAGAAGAAATGAGGGAGGCAGTCGGGGACAGGGTACCGGCAGGAAGGCTCATACTCAGCGGCATGGGCATGATTGGATTATACAAAGCATTCGGCGCACCCAGGGCGGATAAGAGTGTGGAGTCTAAACCGTAAATGCCAGGAGTAGGCAATCCCATGCCCGACAGGCTTAATCCCAAGTCAGGCAGGCCTAAAAATCTATTTATACCCAATAAAGAGCCCAGGATCAGATCATTGCTTGAGATGGAAGAGGAGGAGGAGAAAGGGGAAGTAATCAGGGGAACGGGTTGACTGGCCGACAGGATGTACCGCCAAAGGTCAACAATGCCATTGATATGGTAAGTCGTTGTTGGTGCAGCACCAAGCACGGGTTCGGGATGGCAGGTATTACAGTTGGTCTTGGTGGCAGTGTGAGTCACTGGAGGAAATCCGTGGCAGCAGCCGCAATCCAGGGTGAGAGGATTAACCGGGAAAGGCACGTTCCAGGGAAGGGGCAGGTTAGAGCCGGGGTAGCCCAAGGCAGCGGTCAGCAGGGTTGTCGGGGGAGTCTGGCCATTGCTGTGGCAGTAAACCACACAGGTTCCTGTTCCCCCCACAGGACCGAGGAAGTAAAAATCCCCGTCTCCGATCGGACCAAGCAGTTTATTGAATACAACCGGCACCTTGCCCGGAAGCCAAGCATTCGAGGTGCCGTGAACGCAGACCACGTGGTCAGGTCCCAGGTTGACAGTCAGGTTTGGATGGCAAACCGCACAATCAATACTGAGTACGGTACTGAGCGTGGTAGCGGGTGCAATGATCTTGCTCAGGAAGTGGGTGGTATGCGCGCCGCTTCGGCCAACCAGCAAAGACAGCCCGTGACAGGCCATGCACTTGGCGACGTTGGCTGGAGTAGAGAAAAGCGGTACGCCCAGGATCTTGGGATAGATATGGTTGGGCAGCCCGTTAAAGTTGGCATGGCAGGGTATGCAGTTGAAGATCTCCGAATTGCAGCCGGCAGGGTCAAGGCAATGGTCCTTAACCAGGCTGCCGATACCGGCACAAAGGGCCTGGGGCGGTGCACCATGACAGACATTGCAGCCGGCATTGGTAGCAGTTCCCGTATAACTGTAATAAAGCGGGTTCAGTTGCCGGATGCCATCTTTATGCAAGCCCAGACACTCCGGAGAATGACAGTTAATACAACCAACCAGCAAGTTGGGGTGGGTCAAGGCAACATTAATGGCTGAGGTAGGCAAGACGTGACAGCCCACGCATGATGAATCCAAACAGACAAAAGCCCCTTGGACCGGTGAACAGAATAAAATGAAACAGATCAAGCAACAGATTGATAAAATTAGATGTTTTGCTCTCATAAACCCCTCAAGGCCTCCTTATATTTTTAGACTACTGGGAAAACGAGAATGACGTTTTTCTCTGATATTATATTAACGAGAGTTCAGTCGGAGTGTGAACCACATGGAGTAAATTCTGAAGAAATGAAAAGATGGAAGAATTATCATGCTTTTTTAAATCCAAGAGACTATATCAAATATTAGAATATGTTACATAGAGCATCACCTCTCATGGCCAAAGGATTACATTCTAAATCATATTCATATTTTAACCCTTGTTAGCAATGCATTGCAAATTAAAGTGAAGACCGTGAAAACTGTGAAGACGGTGAAGACTATGAAGACCCTGAAGACTATGAAGACCATAAATTAATCATCACCATTTCGCTGCTCGCATCTCGCATCCAAGCACTCTACATCCCGAATGCTTCAGTCCGCGAGAAAATTTAAAACTTCCTGGTTGAATCTTGCTGCCTTTTCCACTTGGGGAACGTGTCCGCATTGATCAAAGACAACCAATTTTGAACCGCGAATTTCCTGGTGAAATCGAAATGCATGGGCTACGGGAACGACCTGGTCTTCTTTTCCCCATATGATCAGGGTGGGAACCTTAATTTGGGAGATCTGCTGATCCACCACATCCTGCTTCCGGTCTATGGAATCCAGGAACCGGTCAATGACATAAGGTTCATGGGAATTCAGTTTCATTCGGAGGCGCATCTTCAAACCGGCATCTTCGATAAAATCCGGACAAAAGAAGAGCTGCTGAGTAAAGGCCCTGATTGAGGAGAGAGTGACTGCATTCAACAGTTCTCTTTCTCCGGCAGAAAGGGGCTTATCCAGGGCATAGCCTGCGCTATCCACAAGAACCAGTTTTTTTACCATATCCGGATAGTTCGCGGTAAAGTGGGCGGCCAGCCAGCCCCCCATTGAGCTTCCTATTAAAATAACCCTGGAGATCTTGAGGCTGGAGAAAAACTCAAAAAGATATTCAGCCATAAGGGATATCCGGTAGGAAAGGAGGGGTTTGTCCGACCTGCCGGAACCGATCTGGTCCGGAGCAAGCACATGAAACCTTTCTTGCAGTGGTTTGATATTCAGTATCCAGCCAAGAGAACTACCTCCCAGGCCGTGCAATAGAATAAGATGCGTCCCTTGCCCTGCCTCCAGATAGTAGAGCTTCATCTTGTGGAGTTTGATGGTTCTTGGCCTCACCCCCATAAGCCGATAACGCAGGTCAACGGCCAGGGCAGCCAGATGGTCTCCAAACGGCATCTGGCTGAAAAGACTAATCACTCTATTGACTTTTTTGCTGACCAAATCGGTTTCTTTCATACCTAATCAACCCCTGCCTCATTTCGCCCCCGATTTTATCAAAACCTTATCAAAACCAAGATCCTAAAACTCCGCGGATTTCGGGGTTCTGGGGAAAGGTATGACATCTCGAATATTGGCCATGCCGGTCACAAACTGGATAGCTCTCTCAAAGCCCATACCGAATCCTGCATGCGGGACCGAGCCAAAGCGGCGCAAATCCAGGTACCACCAGTAATCCTCTTCCCGAAGGCCAATCTCGGCAATTCTAGCTTTCAGGATATCGATTCTCTCTTCGCGCTGACTTCCGCCAATAATTTCGCCAATCTTGGGCACCAGAACATCCATGGCCCGCACGGTCCGGCCATCATCATTGAGTCTCATGTAGAAGGCCTTGATATCTTTCGGATAGTCGAAAACAATGATGGGCCGTTTAAATTTCTTTTCAGTCAGGTACCGCTCATGTTCCGACTGCAAATCCACTCCCCAGGCCACGGGAAATTCAAATTGCTCATTGGATTTTTGTAAAATTTCAACCGCTTCCGTGTAAGAGATTCTCTCAAAACTGCTTTTGGCGATCTCCTCCAGTGTCCGGATTACCGTATTATCTATTCGAAGGTTGAAAAAACTCATGTCCTGGCCGCACTTTTCCAGAATAGAGCTGAAGATATACTTAATAAACTCCTCGGCCAGATCCATATCATCCGAAAGGTCGGCAAAGCTCATTTCCGGCTCTACCATCCAGAATTCGGCCAGATGCCGTGAGGTATTCGAGTTTTCAGCCCTGAAGGTCGGCCCGAAGGTATATACGTCTCCCAGGGCCAGGGCATAGGCCTCAGCCTCCAATTGACCGCTGACTGTCAGACTGGTGGATTTGCCAAAAAAATCCTGGCTGAAATCGATACCGCTTCCCCCTCCCTCCCGGACCATATTGGCAATGCTGGCCAGATCCAACGTCGTAACCCGAAACATTTCTCCTGCCCCCTCGCAATCACTTCCGGTAATGATTGGCGTATGGATATAGCAAAAGCCCCGATCCTGGAAAAAGGTATGAATGGCCCAGCTCATGGTGCTTCGCACCCGTGCCACAGCTCCGAAGGTATTCGTGCGTGGCCGCAAATGGGCTATCTGGCGGAGAAACTCAAAGGAGTGGCGCTTCTTCTGAAGGGGATATTGATCAGGATCGGCCCATCCATAAACCTTAAGTCTGATGGCCCGAACCTCGTTTTTCTGCCCCTTCCCCGGAGATGCTACCAGTTCTCCCTCCACATCGAGACTGCATCCGGTAGTAATCTTCAGGACTTCCGTCTGATAGTTTTCCAGATTCTGGTCAGCCACAACCTGGATATTGTCAATAGTGGACCCGTCATTCAGTTCTATAAAGGAAAACCCTCCCTTAGCATCCCTCTTGGTGCGGACCCACCCCTTAATCAGCACGGTCTTACCGTATTCTTCCATCTGCAATGCTTGTAAAATTCTGGTTCGTTTCATCGTGCTTTTCCTCTGCTCATCGTACTTTTCCTCTGCTCTTCTCTCATCACTCATGATGAGAACAGGTAACATTCTCGTTATCGTCATGTTATCGGTCGGATAAGTCTACAAGTGTAGGTATTCAGCCAAAAAGGCCCCAATCCTGTCATTCCCGCGAAGGCGGGAATCCAGAAGTAGTTGTTATCACAAAGACTGGATTCCCGCCTCCGCGGGAATGACGGGAGATACTTACACTTGTAGACGTATGCGTTATCGGTATCGTGATGTTCTCAGAGTGGCGTTCTCATCATAGTGATGTTCTCATTAATTCTGATGATTAATTATACCAATAAGATAAGAGATTTTATAGCGGATTCGGAGGAGAGTCAAATATTTCGGGAACAGGGGATTAATTTTTTATCACATTCATTGGATTACTCTGATAATGTCGATCTTTTTATTCGAGAGGAGGTAATCCTATGTTAGAAATAGACGATCTTCCACCAATTGAAGAAGAGGGAGAAATATTCTATAAGGCATTACAAGCGGATGAGTTAGAGCAAACCATCTCCTGCCTGGCAACCATTTTTTGTGAATCTGAACCGATGTCGAAAGCGCTTAAAATCAGCAATAATGAGATGCGTGAATTATCAGAACTATCTTGCAAAAAAGCTCTAGCCAAGGGTTTATCTATGGTAGCGAAAGACAGCAAAACAGGCGATGTCGTATCCTTTTCCCTGGCAGATGATTTCATGGAATGGCCACCGGAAGGATCTGAAAGAACCAACGAAAAGATTGATTTTTTGCTGGCTCTGGTGAATGATTTGGATGAGGAGTATAAAAAGACTCGCAAGATAAGAGCAGGGGAGCTTTTTCATTTATCCTTCCTGGGATCATCTTGCCATTATCAACAGAAGAAAATTGCTACGACTCTGATTGAAAAGCATCTTCAATTAGCCAAGATGAAAGGGTTCTCAACTGCTGTGGCAGAAGTGACCGGACCGATATCACAGCACATCCTGATTGATAAATTCGGATTTACGGAAAAAGTAAAGATTGACTATAAGTCGTATGTATATCACGGAGTCCATATTTTTGAAAGCATAGAAGAGGTTTCAAGTTGCATCCTGGTGGAAAAACGGTTGTGATGTTATACGTGGTTAGGTGTTATACGCGTTTATAATGTTCTAATGTTAAACGGGACTCCATAGCCACTCAAAAAAGGGGGACAGATGTGGAATCTGTCCCCCTTTATCACTTTACTTCCCTGGACTCATGAGACTTTCCTGATGCCGAATGGCTATCTATCTCCAAGAGCCTATGAACTTATGAGCTTGCAAGCCTATGATCCCGCGACCCGCGCGAACCTATTTCGCTTGAATCGGCTTAACCGGCGACTTAACCGTCGGCTGAATCGGTGACTGAATCTTTGGCTCAACTGGTGACTGAATTGTTAACCGAACAGGCGGATCAACTGACTTAACCGGCAACTCAACAGGTGGTGAATGAACCGGGGGCTCAACTGTTAACCGAATTGGTGACTGAATCGGCGGCTCAACTGACTTAACCGGTGGAACAACCGGTGACTGAACAGGCGGCTCAACCGTTAACCGAATTGGTGGCTGAACCGGCGGCTCAACTGACTTAACCGGTGGAACAACCGGTAACTGAACAGGCGGCTCAACCGTTAACCGAATTGGTGGCTGAACCGGCGATTCAACTGACTTAACCGGTGGAACAACCGGTGACTGAACAGGCGGCTCAACCGTTAACCGAATTGGTGGCTGAACCGTTGGCTCAACCTGTGACTCAACCTGTGACTGAATTGTTGACTCAATAGGCGGCTCGCCTAGTGACAGAACCGGTCTCTGAATTGGTGACTGGCCTGGTGTCTGGCCTGGTGACTGAACTGGAGTGCGAGGTGGAGGAAGCACGCGGTAAATATAATCTGCGCCAACGAATGTGCAGATTTTCCCTTTATAGTTGAATAAGCCGTTCACCTCAAAGTAGTCATCTTCGGGTACCTCAGTGACATCGACTCTATTGAATCTACAAATAGCCTGATGTAGTGTCCAATCACGGTTCATCGACATTGCCGGTGCACCGTCAGCAGATACCGTGTTTTTGTCTATAGTCAGCGCATCGTAAGGAGCAGGGAACTGGATAAAAGCATCAAACGCGGTAATGCCCATCTTCTGGATTTCGTCCTTAATGATGATCTGGTCTCCAACCAGCCTGAGAACCACGTTAAATTCCACTGAATCCATTCCCACATTACCACAATCATCCGTGGCCGTTATGGTAATCACATTATGCCCGACAAGTCCCGCCAGGTTAAGTGAGATTGGCGAAGACGCGGTGATGTCTACCGGTGCATCGCCATTATTGGAAAGGAGCACCTTAACGGATGGGTCAGGGTCACAGTTATCGACCGCGGTATAATGAACACTTATCGTGTCCGTACTGAAATACTTACTTGACAGTTGCGCTATGGTAACGACCGGGCTCTCTTTGTCGAGGACGATTACCCTGAAGCTGCAGATTGCCGTATTACCGTCACTATCCGTAGCCGTATAGGTGACCACGGTTCCCTGGGCTGTAATTTCACATTCTGCGGGGAAGAAATCACCGGGATTATGGGTGCTGGTTACGGTCACAGGGCCGCAATTATCCGTAAAGGCTGGCGGTGTCCATTGCACTACAGCACCGCACACCCCAGGATCATTATTCCTAATGATATCAGCCGGGCAATCAGTTACCAGCGGAGCCCTCTGGTCTGAAACAATTATCGTTAAACTGCACTTTGTTGCGTTCCCACAGTTATCGGTACCCGTATAAATAACTACGCTGATTCCTATGGGGAAGAAATCACCGGGCTTTACGTCATAGTGAGTTGAACCGTCAGGGTAGATAGCCTCGGTGGTCACGGTCACAGGACCACAATTATCCACAAATTTTTGCGGAGTCCAAGACACGACAGCTCCACACTCTTTGGGATCAGCATTCACCGTAATATCAGGCGGACAGCCACTCACCATAGGTGCCTCCTTGTCCAGAACCACTACCCTGAAGCTGCACGTTACGGTATTTACTATATTTCCGGGCAGAACTTGTGTAGCCGTATAGGTAACCATAGTCCCTTGAGCTGTGGCTTCACATTCTGCTGGGAAGAGATCGCCGGGATTATGGTCGCTGGTCACGGTCACAGGACCGCAAACGCCAGTAAAAGTTGGCTGAGCCCAGAATACCGGAGCATCACATTTTCCAGGGCTATTGGTTGTCGTGATATCAGGCGGGCACTTATCTACTTTAAGGGCTCCCTTGCCTGTGACTGTCACCGTAAAGCTGCACGTTTGTGCCATATTTCCGCAACCATCCAGAGCCGTGTAGGTAACCAGAGTGCTTCCGATGGAGAAGAATTCGCCAGGATTATGGTCGCTGGTCACAGTCACTGGACCGCAATTATCAGTAAAGGTCGGTGGAGTCCAGTTTACTACAGCCCCGCATTGCCCTGAATCATCGTTCACGGTAATATCAGCGGGGCAGCCACTCACGAGAGGTGCCTCTTTATCCAGGACTACTACTTTGAAGCTGCAGGTTGCTTCATTGCCATACCCATCCCTGGCCGTGTAGGTAACTACGGTTCCATTGGCTATGGCCTCACATTCTGCCGGGAAGAAATCACCGGGATTATGGGTACTGGTTACAGTCACAGGACCGCAAACGCCGGTAAAGATTGGCGGAGTCCAGGATACATCAGCACCGCATTCTCCAGCATCATTATTCAAGATAATATCGGCCGGGCAATCATTCACCTTGACAGGGGCTGCTCCTCCGGCCTCAACAGTTACCACAAAAGTACAGGCTGTCGTATTTCCACAACTATCCGTAACAGTATAGGTGACCGTTGTTTTCCCTGCAGGAAAGACCTCACCGGGATTATGGTCGCTGGTCACGCTCACAGGACCGCAAACGCCGGTAAAAGTTGGCGGAGTCCAACTCGCCGCAGAACCTCCGCATACACCATTCACGGTGATATCAGCCGGGCAGCCACTCACGAGAGGTGCCTCTTTATCCAGAACAATAACCTTAAAGCTGCAGGTCACTTCATTGCCATACCCATTCTTAACCGTGTAGGTAACTAGGGTTCCATTGGCTGTGCTCTCACATTCTGCCGGAAAGAAATCGCCGGGATTATGGTCGCTGGTCACCGTCATAGGGCCGCAACCGCCAGTAAAAGCTGGCGGAGTCCAGGATACATTAGCCCCGCATTCTCCAGAACCAGCTATTACCGTAATATCATTTGGGCAGTTACTGACCGCAAGAGCACCCATGTCCTCTACCGTTACCGTAGCTGTGCAGGTACTTATATTGCCGCTGGTATCGGTCACGGTTAAAGTAACGATGTTTGCCCCGATATTGGCGCAGGTAAAGGTATCAGGAGAAACACTGATACCAGCGATTCCGCAGTTATCCGCTGAGCCATTATCCACATCCACTGCACTGATGCTGAAATTCCCAGTGGTGTCGAGTTGCACGGTGATATCCTTGCACTTGGCCTCCGGTGGAGTCACATCCTCTACCGTTACCGTAGCTATGCAGGTATCAGTATTGCCGCTGGTGTCGGTTACGGTCAAAATGACCTCAATGGGACCTTTTCCAATATCATCACAGGTAAAGGCGTTGGGGAAAACGGTGATGCTTGCAATCTTGCAGTTATCCGTTGAACCAGCATTAATCTTGGCAGGATCAAGAGTAGCCGCTCCTGTATCATCAAGCTCTACGGAAATAACCTCTGTAGTGCACACAGCCTGTGGTTTGATATTATCCTCTACTTTTACCATAGCTGTGCAGGTATCCGTATTGCCGCTGGTATCGATTACGGTCAAAATGACCTCAATGGAATCTTTTACAATATCATCGCAGGTGAATGTGT
>Ga0307378_10002703_pt1 | contig 26707 bp, 15 predicted proteins | sample UN1MG_FD_202238 | JGI IMG/M metagenome (GOLD analysis project Ga0307378, IMG submission 202238) | Soil microbial communities from Risofladan, Vaasa, Finland - UN-1 | ecosystem: Environmental > Terrestrial > Soil > Coastal area > Acid sulfate soil | place: Finland: Risofladan, Vaasa | collected...
GGCCCCTTTTCTTCGCACCCCAGTTTACGCAAATACCTCGCAATCGCGTTAGCCCGGGTAGACTGGGTAACATGCGGGGGCGCGCGATGGGGGTTGCAACCTTATCATTTGGTCCATGCTCTGATTCCTGCGCCGAAACGGACTGCTTTGGCGTGTGCAGGCCGCCAATTTCTTTAGCCCTATGAATGCGAGCACTCTATGAACACGAACAAACACAACCGGAGAGAGTTCATCAAAGCCGGCGCAATGGGCGCTGTGGGCGTCACGATCGGAGGAGCCGGATTCAGTGCTAAGTCCTATGCGGCCATCGTCGGTGCCAACGATCGCATCCACGTCGCCGTCATCGGTGTACGCAACCAGGGTACCGTCCATCTCAGAAGTTGGTGCACGCTCAAGGAAAGCCACAACGTACAGGTCCGCGCCGTCTGCGACGCGGACGAGGCGCTCTTCGCCCCCGCCCTGAAACTTGTGGAGGAGAAATCCGGCGTGAAGCCGGCCGCCAACTGGGACCTCCGCGTGATTCTCGACGATAAGGAGATTCACGCCGTCTCCATCGTCACCCCAAATCACTGGCACGCGCTCGCCGCCATCTGGGCGAGTCAGGCAGGCAAAGATGTTTACGTCGAAAAACCCGCGTCCCACAATATCTGGGAAGGCCGCAAAATGATCGAGGCGTGGCGAAAATACGGTCGGCGTATGCAGGTCGGCTTGAACAACCGCTCCGCCACGAATGTGCGCGAGGCCATTGCGTTTCTGCACGGCGGCGGTATCGGCGAGCTCTACATGGCGCGCGCGCTCTGCTTCAAGGCACGCGATTCCTATGGCATGGCCGAAGATAGCTCGCCGCCCGCCACGTTTCACTACGACCGTTGGCTCGGCCCCGCGCCGCTGCGCCCCTATAACGAAAAACGAAGTCACTACAACTGGCACTGGTATTGGGACACCGGCAACGGCGACACAGGCAACACCGGCCCGCACCAGCTCGATATCGCGCGCTGGGGCATGAAGAAGAACAAGCACCCGGTCGCCGTGTATTCGACCGGGGGAATTTTCGGCTTTACGCAGGACGAGGGAAAGACTCCCGGCACCATGGTATACGGCGGCGTCGAGACCTACGGCCACGACAAGACGACGCAGGAGACGCCCAACACCCAGACCGCCGCCTACACCTACGCCGACGGCAAGATCATTGAGATGGAAACTCGCGGTCGCTACACCAACCACGAGGGCAGCGCGGGCCAGGAAGTCGGGAACGTCTTCTACGGCGCCGAGGGCTGGCTCGAAATCAGCGGCAACACCTGGAAGGCCTTTCGCAAACGGGAAAAGGAACCCTTCGCGCAATCCAAGGATGACAAGAGCGAGCGCACCAACCACTGGGCGAATTTCTTGGAGGCGGTTCGCTCCGGGAAAAACGAAGACATGCATAGCGACATCCATGAAGGCCACATGTCGACATCGCTCTGCCATCTCGCCAACATCTCCTACCGCCTCGGCCGCTCCCTGAAGTTTATCGGTGACCGGGAAACATTCGACAACGACCCGGAAGCGGACGCAATGTTGACGAGGATTTACCGTAAGCCCTATGTTGTGCCGGAGACTGTTTAAAGGCCTGACTTCACTTTCCCTCGAACGTTATCCCAGCAACCCGTCCCAGCCTTTCCGGTACGGACGCCGGATATACTGGTCGGCTTCAGGCGAATTGCTCGCCCGCAGGTTGACATAGTCCCACTGGAGCTTCTTCCCGGTCCGGTAGGCCACGTTGCCGAGGTGGTTCGACTCCGTGACTTAGCCTGAATAGGTGAAATTCGAACCCGGTGCCGGCCCTTCCCCCTTGCATGCCTGGATCCATTCAATGTAGTGGCCGGGCGAACGGGGGAGTGTCTCCGGCGGCATCGGGTAGTCTTTGAACTTCTTTTCGGGCAGAAGTTTGGGCCCGCCGCGCCCACCGCTGTAGAGCATCCCCTCGTCGCCTATGAAGAGTGGGGCGCGGTCGCTCATCGTGCTCGCGTCGAACTGCGGCGGTCTTCCCACGCCCTGATACCAGACGAGCTTGAGTGGCGGGTGTGTGCCGCGTGCCGGGAACTCGTACGTCACGGTCATCGAGGCCGGCGCCAGTTCCGGGTGGGCCGGCCCCATCGGCGACACGGCCTCGATGGTCAGCGGCTGGCGGATGTCGAGCACCTGGAACACGACGTCGTTATCGTGGCCGCCGAGGTCGCTCATTGTGCCGTTGCCGAAATCCCACCACCTGTACCAGCGCGGCCCGGGCAGGTACGTGGCATGGAACGGCCGCATCGGTGCAGGTCCGATCCACAGATCCCAGTGGATGTTCGGCGGAACAGGCATCTCTTCCTTGAACCGCTCGGTGATCTGGATACCGTTGTAGAACCCGTGCGGCTTGTCGTACTTCTCAGCCGACGCGGCATCCTGGAGCCCCCACGCGCGACCCGCCCAGACGTGCACCTCGCGCACCGGCCCGATCGCGCCGGCCATGAGCAGTTCCTCGATCTGGCGGCGAACCGGCGAGGCGTGGCCCTGATTGCCCGTCTGCGTGGCCAGTTCCGGGTGCTTCGCGGCGGTTTCGCGAATCAACCGAGCCTCCCAGACGTCGTGGGTAAGCGGCTTCTCGCAGTAGACGTGTTTGCCGTGCGCCAACGCCAGATAGGTTGCCAGGGCGTGGGTGTGCTCGGCCGTGCTGACCATCACAGCGTCGAAGTCCTTCGGGCTGTCGAATACCCGGCGGAGATCATTGTATTTCTTGGCTTTCGGGAATCTCTTGGCCGCAGTCTCCACGGCATACTGGTTGACGTCGCAGAGCACCGTGATGTTCTCGGCCGGAATACCCGCGGCAGGACCGGCCGCTGCCTGGCCGCCTCTCTCGCGGCCGCTGCTGCCGTCGCCGTTCATATTCGCGTTGGCACGGCCTCCACAGGCGATCATTGCGATGTTCAGCTTGTTGTTGAGGTTCTGGCCCCGCAGAAAGGCCGGTGCAGCCGTGATCACGCCGGCCGCAGCCAGGGCGCCACCCATCAACTCGCGTCGGGTTATTCGACATTCTCGCGTGTTCTTGGTGATCCTCTTCTTCATCGTGTGCTCCTTGAAACCAAAAAGAAGGCCTCCCACGGGCGGAAAAAAGTAGCATCGGCCCAAAAAATTTCTCTTCTCCCGCAGCGCTGAGGTTAACCGGGGAGAACCGGTGAATCAAGCAGGGCAGTTTCGTCGGTCATGCTCCCAAGGGCTCATACGTTTTGCAGAACATTTCAATAATCGACCTATTGCCGAACAAGTCACAGCCGCCGCCTCTCTCCCTCAATCGGGTGTCACACATTGGCCAAATCGGATCCGGTGCAGCAAACGGTTGCCCCACGGTTTCTGAACAGGGCCATCTGTGGAATGTTTTGTGAAGTCCGACGTAGCAGGCTCGGTGTCGCCCTCTGCCTTATGTAGGTCAGGTTGGCCCAAGTAGAATCGGTGGTAGTCAAAGCCGGATTCCATTGGAACGGTCGGTGTCGGCCGTGCCCCGGTTGCGCGACTCATTCAAAGGATTAGTCGATGAAATCACGAATCAGCTCTCTACTTCTGCTTGGTTGCGTGCTACTCATGCCCGTGACCTATGCTCTCACAGCATCTGCCACCCCACAGGACAATGGGAAAGACAGCGTAACATGTTGGGAACACTTGGCCCTGGCGCACGACCGCGCTGATCTGGGCGGTGATCTCTCAGGACAGATTGTCCGCTTGGGTAACGAGGGCTGGCAATTGGTCTGCGTATCGCCCATTGCCAAGGCAGGTACTACGGTGAAGACCATCTACTGGCTTTTCCGCACTTCTGGCTCGAATTTTCTCCGATTTTCTATACCACATGTTGTGCAAGCACGGACATGCTAGCACAAGATGGACGATCCCCAAAAAAGCTGCGTCTAATTAGCTGCCATGTGAACACACCTATCAATAGCACCGCTAGCACAACATATTGAAACGTCTTGCCTGCTAGCTTCAGTATATTGTGCCTGAGAAGTGCGGAAAGTCGGATCTACTACTTCAAACGCCCGAAATAGACGTTCCATTACCCAAATCGAGTACTAGGCCGTAGGCACCCGTTCGCTGAAACACAATCGGCTTGTGTCCAAGCTTCAGACGACACGGTAGAATTGTGAGAGAGGTCGCGCAGCCAAAGGCATTTGCAGCTCGTCGCGGTTTCTTGACCACCTCGGAGACGAGCCGCTCGATGTCGACGTGGCCGTCCTGGGTACGCGGCTCGCCACTGCCGAAGGGAAATCGCGAATGAACACCCTCATGAGAAGACTCATCCTCGCCTTGATGAGCCTCATCCTGTTTGAAACGACGGCAACACCGGCCTTGCCCGTCGAACTGGTCCGCGATCAGGGAAGCGTGTTCGTCATCTACCACGATGAGGCTGCTCCCTCGTCCGTTGCGATGGCAGCCTCCGAGTTACAGGCGTACGTGGACAAGGTCAGCGGTGCCAAGCTGGCGATAGTCCACGAACCGCGTCCGCCGATGATTTGTCTCGGAGACAATGCCACTTCCCGTGCGGCGGGGCTGTCTGTGGAAACCATTCCGGTGGAGGGTTTTCGGATCGTCACCAAGGCTGGCAACATTTTCATCCTGGGGCCCGACACCGTGGAAGGCGAACCGACACCGAATGGTGGTACTTCAACGGGAACGCGCAATGGCACGTACGCCTTTATCGAGCGATTCTTGGGCGTACGATGGCTCGTGCCCGGCGAACATGGCGATTACGTGCCAAAGTCCACCGGTATCACGATTCCTGAAACCGACCTTGTGGATACACCGTTCTTTCTCAACCGCCGCGTGCCATACACCCAGCAAGGCCGTCCGGAGGTGAAACGTTGGTGGGCCCGGCAGCGGCTCGGCTTGAGCTTGTACCTGAACCATAGTCACAACTGGCGCCGCTCGATCCCCGCTTCGCACTTCGATGAACATCCGGACTGGTTTCCCGAGCGTGGCGGTGTCCGTGTGCCGCCGACCGGACGGTACAAACTGTGCACCACCAACCCCGGGCTCGTCCGTGCCTTTGCCGACGCGACCATCGCCTACTTCGACCAGAATCCCGAAGCAACGTGCTACTCCCTCTCCCCCTCCGACTCGGCAGGCTACTGCGAGTGCGAGAGGTGTTCAGCGCTCTACGAGACCGATCCCAACGGCAATCGTTCGGTGACCCCGGCAATCCTCACGTTCTACAACGATGTGGCCCGACTGGTTGCCGAGAAATATCCCGACAAGCTGTTGGCCGGGTATGTCTATTCGGCGTACGTGTTCCCGCCGAAGAAGCCGATCCCGCTGGAGCCGAACGTCTTCCTCGTTTGGGCCCCGAGCTTCGACTACGGTTACACGCTCTTCCGTCTCGAACTCCAACACCAATGGGAAGGCCTGCTGGCCCAATGGACGCAGGTCACGGAGAACATCTCCTACTACGACCTGCCGACGCACATCCTGTCCGACTCCGGCGCCATGAACCCGCCCGGCTTGAAGATTCTCGAGTTTCTCTATCCGCGTCTGAAAGCAGCCAACGTCAAGGGCGTATACGTCTACGGCATCGAGGCCTGGGGGCGAGGAGCCCCGCTCAACTACCTGCTGGCCAAGCTCGCGTGGAATCCAGACGCCGACGTGGAATCGCTGTTCGACGAATTCTGCGAGAAGGCTTACGGCCGAGGTGGCGACGACATCAACCGGATGTACCGTCTGCTGGATGCTGAAGTGGAACGTCACTTCCTCCAGTACCCTGACGCTCGCTACCGCCTCACGCCGGACATGATGCGCGACATCTATGCGAAGAACCTGGACGAGATCGAACGGCTTTACCGGGCAGCCGTGTCGAAGGTCAAGGACGCCGACGCCCAGGCACGATTGAAGATGATCGGCGACAACCTCACGGTCTTGCACTGGAACCTTCGGCAGTTCAAGATGCTGGATGACCCAAAGAAATCGAGTTTCTACCTGTCCGATGCCGACTTTTTCGCGTTCATGTCCAACAACAGAGGATCGCTGGCTCTGCAACCGACCGCCTCTACCGCCACCCCTTCGTACGTCCGCAAGAAGCTGAACGTGGCTCCCATGGACGAGATTGCGGGCGCCGAGCCAGTCGAGCCTTTTCGGCTCCGGGGTGACCAACATCTGGTGTTGTGTCCAACGGGCAAGCAGCCGATCCAAGTGAAGTTCAGCCGCATCTCGGCGCGTGGCAAGCTGGTCACGTACAGCGTGTACCGATCCGATCGTACGGAAGTCGTCAGCGGCTTGATGAGTACCGAGGTGCCGATTGAGCTGACGGCGGAGGGAACCTCCTACTATCACCTGGCCATCTCGGCCAGTACCGCCTCATTCATGGTGGAGGTAACGGGCGCCGCTTGGGCGGCGGACGGCAGCCTTGGCGATCAGGGACTCCATTTCCTGGGCACGGCGACCCCCGTCTTCTTCCACGTGCCAGAACAAACGGCAGCCTTTCATCTGTCTCTCGAAGCGACACCGCCAGGCGAGACGGCTGCGGCTACGCTCTACACACCGGACGGAAAACCAGCCGCCGAATTCGACTGTACGAGCCTGTCGGTTGATCGCAAGAGGATTACCGTTTCGACTGGGAGTCACGGATGGTGGAAGCTCCATGTCAGACCGGCTCCGACCGGAGCCATGGATGACGTTTGGATTAAGGCTGGCGAGGAGCTGAACGGCTACTTTTCCCTTTCGCCCGCCCAAACACTCGATGTTGAACAGATAGAATGACGACATCAGGAGGAACCCGATGACCAATATGAACCACCAAATCATCCTGGCAGCGCGCCCCGATGGTCTGCCAAAGGAAACCGACTTCAAACTGCTGGAGGCTCCCGTCCCCAAACTGGGCGAGCGCCAGTTCCTCGTGAAGAACATCTACCTGTCAGTCGATCCGTACATGCGCGGTCGCATCAGCGAGATCAAGTCCTACGCCGAGCCGGTCGCGGTCGGCGATGTGATGGTCGGCGGCACGGTGGGCCGCGTTGTCCAGTCAAAGCACCCGGACTACAAGCAGGGTGATGTCGTGGTTGGATACTCCGGCTGGCAGGAATACGCCGTTTCGGACGGCACGGAGATGCAGCGGTTCGACACCTCGCTCGCCCCGATGTCCACCGCCCTGGGCGTTCTGGGGATGCCGGGCATGACGGCCTACTTTGGCCTGCTGGAGATTGGACAGCCCAAGCCGGGCGAGACAGTATTCATATCGGGGGCGGCCGGGGCCGTGGGATCGCTGGTAGGCCAGATCGCCAAGATTCAAGGCTGCCGCGTCGTCGGTTCGGCCGGTTCAGACGAGAAGGTGAACTGGCTGGTGAAGGACCTCGGTTTCGATGCTGCATTCAACTACAAGGAAACCAACGATTACGATGCCAAGCTCCGGGAAGTCTGCCCTGAGGGCATCGACGTGTACTTCGACAACGTGGGTGGAAAGCTCACCGACGCCGTGTTCCTCCACATCAACGAGAAAGCCCGCGTCGCAATCTGTGGTCAGATCGACCAATACAATGCCACCCGCCCCCCGCGAGGGCCGAGATTCCTCTGGCACTTGATCGTCAAGCGGGCAAGAGTCGAAGGGTTCCTTGTGTTCGACTTCGCCGACCGCTACTCGGAGGGCCAGCAGCAGATGAGCCAGTGGATAACGGCAGGCAAGATCAAGTACCGCGAGACGGTCGTCGACGGCCTGGAGAACGCCCCCAAAGCCTTCATCGGCCTCTTCAGCGGCGAGAACACCGGCAAGCAATTGGTGAGGCTGGCTGAGGACTAGGCTGCCTTGTAGATTTGTGACACCCTTCGCGCGGAGTATCAACCAGTGATGAACGTTACCATGCCTTTGCGAAGTCAGAATTCCTCAAGCTCCTCACGGAACTGGTCCCAAAGGTGTTGAAATCGGCTTTCATAGACCATCTCGTAAAGCTGCTCCTGATCCGGGTAGAGTTCGAGGCACTGCCGGCGGAGCTTGGCGGTGGGCAAGCTCATGGAAGGCGCCCAGCCGCTGGCCAGCGGCGGCGAGCTTGACGAGTTGGAGAAACTCCTGGACCAAGCGTTGGAGATGCTGGGCGAAACCGAGAAAGTGCACGACGTCTATGGTCAAGAGTAGCCGCATCAGAGGGGACGCCTCGCCGCCTGCTTGAGGGCCAACCTGGACCTCACTTCTTTTTGTCGAGCGACAGATTGACATCCTGCGGATGTGCGCAACTCCCCAGACAGCACATCGATTTTCGAACCTATTTTCTCCTCGCAATTTTCCCGACAGACAGTTGCCGTGTGCCGTCGGCAGCGATGGCAGGAAACAGAAAGGCGTCGCTCGTGCGATTCCAGCACGGCGAGCCGTCCACGCGCAGGTCACCCGATGTATACCCGGGATGGGGAAATCCACGCGTCTGCACACGAGCCCGGTCGGCACGGCGGAAGACGACGTAGTAATTCTCGACGCCCTTGCGGTCGCCGACGACCAGCCAGTTGCTGTCGGGGGAAAGTGCGACATCCCCACCCACTTTGGGAAATGTCTCCGAACCGCCCAGCGTGTCGACGATCTTCTTGGCGTCCACATCATAGACCACCATCTTGTTGCCGGATGCGCCGATGATCCGGGTTCCGTCGAGCCATTCCGGGTGCCCGCCGATGTGTTGGTGTGACGTGAAACCAGTTCCATCAGGCCGGATGGACACCGGAATGTCGACGCGCCGATCGCGGTTTCCAAAATCGCCGCGAATGAAGAAATAGATGCGGCTGTCGTCGCGGCTCCACAGGGTGTGGTTTATGAACAGGTCGCGGCCCTTGGTGTCCACGGCGCGGGCCATGTCGGCGAAGGACACGAGCAGACGCTTTTCGCCCGTGGCCGTGTCCACGATGAACACGCCGTCGTTGGCAGGTGCGGCCTCGGTCGGGTTCCAGTCGAAGGCGCCGGGGTAGCCCGTGACGGGGCGAAGCCGCGCCATGCGTCCATAGTTGAGTCCGAGGAAATAGCCGCCTCGTTGGGCGACGCCGGAGTTGCCGAAGGGCGTGTCATCGAAGCGATATTCGCGGATTCGCTTGCGAGCGGCGACGTCGTAAACGACGGTGAAGACCTTGTGCGTCTGGGGATCGCGGTCATTGAAGATCAGTTCCCGCGAGGCGGCCCTGGGATTCCAATAGAACATCGTACCCTGCTGGAAATTCCATGCACGCGACTCGTCGATCTTTTCGACACGGTTGCCGTTTTGCGTGTCGATGAGGACGACATCGGCCGGCTCGGCGGGATTCGGCATGCGGTCTTGAAACGAAGTCCGCAGGGCAACGATGTAACGGCCGTCGCCGCTCCACGGGATGTTCTGCACGTGGCCGATGTAGCCGAAAAAGTGGTGACTGGGACCGCGAGTAAGCTGGCGAATGTCTACATTGAAATCGGCAGCGGCGGCGGAATGGGAGATCGCAAGAACGCAGGTGGATAGGAGTTGCATGACGAGGATCCAAGCGAGCAGGCTGGAGCGACCGGCGATGGGTCGACCCGCCCAAACAACATATTTCGCTACAACAGATTGGAGATCGTTCGAATTCATGGATTCCTACGGGCGGCTAAAGCCCTGCTCCTGTTGCAGACGGAGGGTTTCTGAAAGGCGCTTGACCACGTCCTGGTGTTCGGCGGATACATCATTCGTTTCGCCGGGGTCGTTCTGAAGGTTGAACAGTTGCGGTTTGAACTGACCCCCTTTGGGACTTTGACGTCCAGGAGGCTTCTTGCCCGGCGGCGCATGTGGCACGCCCTCGATCCACTTCCACGGCCCGCTGCGGATGGCGTAAACACCGTTGGCACTCTGGAACAGCAGTTCCGCACGTAACGGCCGGTCTGGCGTGCCGGTGAAGGCGGACAAGACGTTGACGCTGTCCGGCGCAGTAGTGGCAGGATCGAGGCGAGTTTCTCCAATCACGGCCGCCACCGTCGCATACATGTCCACTAGCCCGATCATCTGATCGCTCGTACTGCCGGCGGGGATTTTGCCGGGCCACCGCGCGATGAACGGCACGCGGAATCCACCGTCCCACACGTCGTGCTTTCCGCCACGAAGCGCGCCGTTGATCATAAGTCCGGCGTCCATGGCCTGCTTCTGCGAGTTGCTCTTGCTGCTCTCGGCGATCACGCCGCCGTTGTCGCTGGTGAACACGACCAGCGTGTCTTCCATGACCTTGATGTTCTCCAAAGCGGCCAGGATTCGTCCGACGCTGAGATCGAGATCATGAATGAAATCGCCATAAGGGCCGGCCGGGCTGGAGCCGCTGGTCTGTGCCGACGGCGTGACCAGTTCATGCACGGCCACGGGCGCGAAGTAGAGGAAGAACGGCGATCCCTGTCCCTGCTGCTTTTCCAGCCACGCCACGGCCCGATCGGTCAACTGCTCCATCGTCTTCGGGTCGTCCCGCTCGGGCGCGTCGAGCCCGAGCTTGCCGGGTGACGGCGTGAGTTTGTCGGAACGCAGGCCGAGGACCTTATGGTTCTCGACGAACACCCGGGTAATATCGTTGTGGTTCTGCGGCACGGCAAATTGGTAATCAAAACCAAGTTCCAGCGGGCCGGGTTTCAGTTCCTTGGTGTAGTCCACTCGCTTGTCGGTCCCGTAGCCGAGATGCCATTTGCCCACCATCGCCGTGGCGTAGCCGTGCCGCTTCAGCAGTGAGGCGATCGTGGGGCGGCTGGTCTCGATGAGTAGCGGGTCCATCGTGTTGGCCACACCGCCGTGGTTCAGCCGGGAGCGCCAGCAGTAGCGGCCGGTCAACAGGGCGTAACGCGTCGGCGTGCAGACCGACGACGGCGTGCTGGCGTCCGTGAACCGGCGGCCTTCGCGGGCCAGGCGGTCAAGGTTGGGCGTGCGTACAAGACTTGGGTCCGCACCGTAGCAGCCAGCGCTGCCGTAGCCGTAGTCGTCGCTGAAAATGACCACGATGTTGGGTCTGGACGAATCCGCAGCGGCAGGTGATGCCACGGCCCCGGACCACACCGCGGCAAGCGCAAGACAAATAGGGATCAGTGGAGAGGCCTTCATCGGGCAGCTTTCCTTTTCTTGCGAAGTTCTTTCTTCGAGTCGGTCGGGCTCGGGACGGGATTTCCAGGAGACTCGCCTTGGGGTACAAGCACTCTCTTGCCCTGCACGTCAAGCCGCTTCACCGGGGCGATCTGCGCGTCCACTTGTCCTGGTGGTGCAGCATCGCCGCCGGGAAGGAATTCACCAAACGGGCGGCCAACCGAGCGGAGGCTCGTAGTCAGTAACTCGCGAAGACGCTGCATCTGGTCCGCATACCGCGGATCGGAGGCCAGGTTGGCTTGTTCATCCGGATCGGTCTGCAGATTGTAGAGCTGGTCGGCATCCCAGAAGCCCGGTCGTTCGGCGCCGCGCGTGCCGATTCCCATGCGACCGATGTAGGCCATCAGCCTTGGCAACCGGTCCGGTGTAGCCCGTTGAATCGCTGCGATAACCTCTTCCGGATAACGCACGGCGATGTACTCCCAATCCTTCGTCGTCACCGCCCGGGCGTAGCCTATTTCGAAGTAGAGATAGTCCCGCCAGCCGTTGGCCGCGCCCGTGGCGAACAGCGGCGCCAGGCTGCGGCCGTCCACTCGGCAGCCAGGTGGCGGCGTCACTCCGGCAAGATCGAAGGCGGTGGGCACCCAGTCGATGTTCTGGACCAGTTCGTTGCACACCAGCCCGCCGGGGATGCGTCCCGGCCACCACGCGATCATCGGAATACGTGTGCCGTCCTGTGAGAACAGCGACGCCTTGGAGTTACTGCCGTGGTCGGGTGCAAAGACCACGAGCGTGTTCCGCGCGATGCCCAATTGCCGGAGGTTATTGAGCACGGCGCCGAGCGCGTCGTCAATCCAGGCCTCGCCGGCTACGCCGCCCTGATCGGGATCGAATCCCTGCTTCGCGATTGCTTTGAGCAGTTCTCCACGCGGCGTCATTCCCAGTGCGGGAGTTTTCAATTCGCCTTCACCCGACACGATCGGGTAGTCCATGGAGCGGCGCCACGACGCGTCCGGTCCATGCAGCAGCGTCGAACAACAGTGCAGATAGAACGGCCGGTCCCTGTTTGCCTCAATGAACTCCAACGCGGCAGCGGTGGTCCATTCGGGGTTGTGATGGGCGTAGGGCGGATTCATGTTCTCCGGGTAGATATGCTTCGCCCACGAGAAGCCGAGGCTCTCGATGTAGCGCCGCATGACGCGCTCGTTGTGGGTGAACAACGCGGTGGCTTCCGGACCGGGTTCGGCGGTTTTCGCGACCGGCTTCAAGCCATCCTCGCCGTAGAACTCGGGAAAATCGAGCTGCGACCCGACGTGAAATTTGCCGACGAATCCCGTCACATAACCGGCTTCGCGGAGGAGAGTGCCGACGTTCATGCGGTCCCGTTCCAACGCCACATTGAAACTAGGGAAACCCTGTCGGTCTGGGCCGCCGCAGGCGTCTTGATAGACCTTGCTGGTCGAGACCCCGGCGTAGCGTCCCGTCAGCCAAGTGTAACGGGATGGCGTGCAGACCGTGCTGCTCACATATGCTTGGGTGAACCTCATCCCTTCGGCTGCCATGCGATCGAGGTTCGGCGTCCACGTCTTTCCGCCGTACGCGGCAATGCTCTCGTAGTCCTGATCATCGATAAGAAACAGAATCAGATTCGGCCGTTGCGAATCGGCCGCGGAAGCGGCCTCGACGGGGACGCTCATCCACGTGACCGCGAGCAAGGCCGCTATCGCAAACAAGCGACACCCGGAGGCCGAGACCGTTTCGAAGTGACTGGTCGAGTTCATTTCTGCCCCTTCGCCTTGGCTTTCTGCTGTAACACCCTCTTGGGATTCTAATCGCCGCCGCCACCGGACAGGCTATTCTCCAATGATTCCCAGTTCAGCGACGCTGGCGAAGATCTGTCCGCTGTGTTCGGTGAGGGCGCGGAGCAGAACGTAGCGGCCCTTGGTCTCGGGGCATTCGATCTTCTGCGGTACTTTCGTCTTGGCGAGCGTTGTCTTGACCGACGGTGGGCCGAACTGATCCGCCGATTGGCCGATGCAGAACTCGACGTCCTTCACGGCGCCGTTCCAGCCGACGTCCTGGCGGCCGAGATAGACGAAGCCGCGGATGGTCCGCTCGGCACCGAGATCGACCACCAATTCGTGTGGCGGCAGAGCGGCCGTTCCGCTAAATCGCGTGTGCCAGAGCGTCGTTGGATCACCGTCGATGGCGTTCGTCGCGAACTTCTGGTTACCGGTGTTCTCGCTGCTCACGCGGGCGATCGTCCAACCGGCGGCGGGCAGAAGACCCTCTGTCGGCATCGCGTTCACTTGCGGTGCTGGTTTGCCCGTTCCCTTGCGCTGCAACTGCGGTGCTTGCGGCTCATCCTGCTTACCGAACTTGGCGCGGCGATCGCGTTCGTGGCGATCGGTGCTCGTGAAGGTGCCCTCCTGCATGGGCTCGTGAGCCTGCTCCGCCAGCGCGGTGAGTTTGGCAAGAACCTGCGACTGCTCGGCAGCGAGATCCTTCGATTCGCTGGGATCTGTGGCCAGATCGTAGAGTTCCCAAGTGTCGGCCCGGGCCGGTTTCACAGCGCGCCAGGTGCCTTGCCGGATCGCCGTCCAGCCGCTGATTTCCCAGTAGAGATACTCGTGCTGCTCCTGCTTGTGGCCGGCTGCCTCTTCGCCGATCAACTCCGGCACCAGGCTGATACCGTCGATGTCGGCCGGAGCCTGTGCGCCCGTGACCTCAGCGATGGTAGGCAACACGTCGGGAAAATAGCCCAGGTAATCGGTGACGCGCCCCGGTGCAATCTTGCCCGGCCAGCGCGCGATGAACGGTACGCGGAGGCCTCCCTCATAGAGGTTGCCTTTCTTGCCGCGGTACTCGACGCCCGTCTGCGGATCCTTGTTGGCGCTGTGAATGCCTCGCGGGTATTCGGCAGAGCTGAAGTAGTCGGCGCCACCGTTATCGCCGCTGAAGAAAACGAGCGTGTTATCGTCGATCCCCAATTCCTTCAGTAAGGCGAGGATTTCGCCGACCTGGCGATCGACCATCGTGACCATTGCTGCGTAGCGACTCGCCGGTTCGGGCCACGGCTTGTCTTTGTAGATTGCCCAGGCGGGATCGTCGTCGGGGATGTCGAAGATCCCGTGCGGCGGTGTGTAGGGCAGGTAGGCCAAGAAAGGTCTCTTGGCCATTGCGTTCTCGCGGATGAACTTCACCGCCGCGTCGTGGATGACATAGTGCGAATAGGTTTTGCCGTCGCTGACGCCGTTATTCCCTTCCAGCACCACTTCCTCGCTGTTGCGGATGAGATAGGGCGGGTAATAGCTGTGGGCGTGGACCTGGTCGTAGTAGCCGAGGAACAGGTCGAAGCCGTGTTTTTCGGGTACGCCGGTCGAGTCGCGCCCGCCGCAGCCCCATTTGCCGAAGCCGCCCGTGGCGTAGCCCAGCGGCTTGAGCATTGAGGCAATGGTGAGTTCCTCCGCTCGCATCGGGGTGCCGCCGCCGTTCAATCGTACGGACGTGTGGCCGCTGTGCTTTCCAGTCAGGAAACAACACCGCGTCGGTGCACAGACCGAGGAACCGGCGAAAAGGTTGTTGAATCGAATCCCCTCGGCTGCCATGCGGTCGAGGTTGGGCGTGTGAATGTTCTTTCCGCCCATAAATCCGGGTTCGTAGTAGCCCAGTTCGTCGGACATGATGTAGATGACGTTGGGCTTCTCCGTTGCGGCGGCAGCACTCTCACCGGCGGCGGCCAGAAGCACCGCGGCGATGATCGCAGACAGCATCTTCATCTTGCTTCCTTTTTGTCTTGTTGGGTGGTTAGCGTTTCAGGTGTGGATAGCATTCATCGTGTGTGTCGCTTTCCCGGCTCAATTCGGATTCCCCGGCTCGACGGCGTCGTCCAAGAAGCGTGCGAGCATTGCTTTCAGTTCGGCGACCCGTTCCGGCTGGTCCTCCGCCAGATTCCGCTTCTCGCCGATGTCCGTTGCCAGATTGTAGAGTTGGATATTGTCTCCCGCGCTACTTGCGGCGTTCTTCGCTGCCTTCTTCTTTCTCGGCGTGGCCTTCCCGCTGGTCGTTCCGGTCGCGGCGCCGGCGTTGGTTCCGCCGGCACCAACCAGCAGTTTCCAATCGCCGGCCCGTACGGCAGTTCTTGTCGGCCCGCCACAGAGCAGAATCGCGTCGTGTGGCGACTTGGCGCCGTGGGTGACGGTGTTCCACACGTCCAGCCCATCAAGCGGCAACTTCTGCTTGAGGGTGCCGCCCGCCAGGTTTACGAGAGTCGGGAACCAATCGACCATGTGGATCGGTTCGGTGACGTGCGTGCCGGCTTTGATGTACTTCGGCCAGTTGGCTAGTGCGCAGACGCGCACGCCGCCTTCGTAAATCGTACCCTTGCCCGCCCGCAGGGGGCTGTTGTCGGTGATCTGGCCGGGACTCGGGCCGCCGTTGTCGCTGGAAAACACGATCAGCGTTTCCTGGCGAATGCCGGCCTCTTCCAACGTCGCGACGATCTGGCCGACGGCCTCGTCCATGGCGGCGACCATACCGGCGTACTTCTGCCGCGTTCCCGCCAATTGCGGATAAGGCTCGAGGTAACTGTCCGGAACCTGATACGGTCCATGCACGGCCTGGAAAGGCACGTAAAGGAACAGCGGTCTGTCCAGCGGTCGTTGGCGCACCATGCGACAGGCTTCGCGCGCAAGCAGGTGTGTCGAGTAGCCTTCATCGTCGCAGGGTTCGTCGTTGCGGTACCAGTCGCGCTGGCCGTCGCGGAGCTTGGTGAAGTAGTCCAGCGCCCCGAAAAAGTGCCCGTACTGCTGGTCGAACCCGCGCCGCGTCGGCAAGTACTCCTTTTGAAATTCGCCGAGGTGCCATTTGCCGCAGATTGCCGTATGATACCCGGCCTCACCCAGCGCGACGGCCAGCGTTCGTTCTTCGAGCGGCAATCCCCACTTTGCATGCGGCCGCACGACGGTATACACGCCGGTGTGCGTCGGGTAACGGCCGGTCATCAGCGTTGCGCGAGTCGGCGAGCAGACGGGCTGGACATAAAACGAATCCAGGATCGCCCCGTCCGCCGCCAGCTTATCGAGATGCGGCGTATGAATGTCCTTCGAGCCCATGAATCCCACGTCGGCGTAACCCAGGTCATCCGCCAGGATGAACACGATATGCGGTCGCAGTGGAGGCACTTCATCCGCCGCCGCCGTTTGTAGGAATGCAGCTGCCAACAGGCCAACTAACCAACAGTCTACCATTCGTTGCGTCATGGCAAGGTCCTTGTCGTTTCTTGGTCGTTCTCTTCTTCGGGGTCTTGGCTTCCAACGAGAGGTTCGTATCGTTCTTCTGATCGGATCCTCGCGTGCTTCGTCCGCGGTCGATATAGCGTTGCATTAGCTGTGTGAGATCTTCGACGATTTCCGGTTTGTCAGCCGACATGTCCTGCGTTTCGCTTACGTCGGACTCTAGATTGTAGAGTTCGCGGCGACCATCTCGGAAGAAGATCTGTTTCCAGGGTCCTTGGCGGATCGCCAGATCCCCGGCGGACGATTGATGCACGGTTGCTTCGCGCACCGGTGATTCGGCGTTTCCGCGCCGCAGCAGTCCGAGCAGGCTAACGCTGTCTTCGCCCGCATCGTCGGGCAATGTGGCGCCGACGATTTCGGCTGCGGTAGCCATCAAATCGTTGAGACAAACCGTCTCGTGGGTGACGCAACCGGCCTTCACCCGCCCCGGCCAGCGCGCGACAAATGGCACGCGATGGCCCCCCTCGTAGATACTGCGTTTCGACTCTCGCAGCGGCGGATACGGTCGATGCTCGGCGCCGTTGTCGCTGGTGGCAACGACCAATGTGTCTTCGGCCAGTTGGTGCCGCTCCAGGGCATCCAGGATCTGGCCGAGCATCGCATCGCCCTGGTAGACCCAATCGCCGTATCGGGGATCGTTCCTGACGATATCCTCGGCACCGCTCTGGCCGACGTACTCCGGCGCGGGCACGACCGGCTCGTGCGGCGGGCACATGGGGAAATAGAGAAAGAAGGGGCCGCCGGCCTCGGCACGCTCGTCGATGTACTTGAGAGCCTTCTCAATCATCAGCGGCTGGTTCTCGACCGGTTCAACGTGCGCGACGACACGGTCCTGTTCAATAATCGTGCCGATGTTGCGGGCGTGAGTGAACCCGCAGAAGTAGTCGAACCCGAGGTCGTTGGGGCCGTCGGTCATTCGTGCCCCGATCGGTACTTGTTTCTCGTTGCCCGGCTTTCCGTCCACCCAATTCATGCCAAGGTGCCACTTGCCGATGCAAGCGGTGTGATAGCCGTGCTGCTCGAGCAGCGATGCCACGGTCAGCCGCGTCGGCGGGATGATGGGTGGCGAGTACGTCGTCAGCACGCCGAACTGCCGGATGCGAGACGGATAGCGTCCGGTGAGCACGCCGTAGCGAGTCGGCGTACAGACCGCGGCGGCCGAGTGGGCGTCGGTGAACCGCATTCCCTGCTGCACCATACGGTCGAGATGGGGCGTCCGCAGCGCCGAGTTTGGGCTGTAACTCTGCGGCTGTCCCCAACCCATGTCGTCAAACAGCACGAACACGATGTTCGGCTTCTCCGCCCGCACGTCAGACGTGAACGGGGAAAGCACAGCGGAGACGGCAACCGCCAAGAGGGTCAAGTGTTTCACGAGTTGGGTCCTCCGCATGTTGTTCATGGATGCCAATCGCGGGGCGATCAGTGACTGTCGCCATTCGCCCCGAGGCGGCGATACAATCGTGTTTCTGCTTTGGAGGCGATACGGCAATCGGTTCAGTCGCGGTGGAGTTCGATCAGGCTGAACAGGTCGTCCTTGTCGTCAATGTTAACCAGCGCGACATCGCTTCCTCGATCTCCTCCATGGTCCATGACGGCGTCGGACAGCTGGATCGTTTCGGTACGCCACTGGCAATCGCTACGTCCCTCAGCATCGTAGCCTGTTTTCATCTCGCCGGAGCCCGCATCGTACAGCAGTTTCCATGTCGAGCCGGGGTGCTGATCATACCAGACGATGCGGATGGTAACCGGTTTCAGCTCGCGTCCGGTGAAGAATTCGTCGTCCAGCTTGAAGTAAAGGGCATCCCTGCCCGAAGCGTGTTCAAAGCCGCGTGCAAAACGGGCGTAGACGGGCGATTCCCGCGTGATCTCGCCGCCGATGCGCCAATGGGGAACCGAAGTGGAGTCCGCCTCGATCTGATAGAGGAAACGGGTGTAGTTGTCCGGCCAGATCTCCCAGCCGACATCGTTGAATCCCTTCTGGCTGCTCCGCTGCCGCACTTGGCCGAAACGCAAGGCGTCTGCATCGTCGATCCGGGCACCATATTCGGCAAATGCCTGGCAAATCGCCGCCATGCGTTCCACATTATTGGGTGAGGCTTTTCCAAAGATGTCTTCAGGATAGGCCGCGGTGTCGGAAGCGTCGAGACCCTTGTGGAGGGCACAGAATGCGTCGGTGGCCGTTGCCGGATAAATCTGGCCGGCGTACTTGTTGAAGAATTCGAAGGCCGGCACGATGTTCTCATCCTTCGATGCCTCCAACGCACTGGCCGTGACGTCCCAGATGCTTTGTCCGCCGTGAACGGCGTTGACGGCTCCCCAGTAGAAGTTCATCGGCAAGTTGCGCTGATACCAGGGACGTTTCCAGGTTTGATCCATCTCCGAACGGCGGAACAGCCGCAGCCCTTTCGGGTTCACCAGGTAACCGATCCACTGCTCGTACAGCACCCGTTCGCCGCGGAGGTGATGGCCTCGCGAAAGGGCCCCGTTCTTGATGCCGAAGGCTCCCTTGACGTGGCTGGTGATCCAGTCCCATTCCGGGCCGTAAGCTGCGTCTTCGCCGTCGTCGTCGTTTCCGCCGACGGCGTTGAAAAGTAACTCTATTCGACGATCTCGGTTCGACTGGAACAAATCGACGAACAGCGCGAACGTCTCCAAGCGGAAATCCCGCCATTCGGGAGAGTCCTTCCTTATCTCGTACTTTGGATCGAGCGTCTGGCCCTTATACGGACATTCATCGCCCGTGCATCCTGTCTTCACCTGAATGAAAGCGATACGGCGGTGCTGTTCCGCAGGCAGCCGGTCCAGGTGCTCGGCCAGCGACCGGATCATGCCGAAGAACCGCCGTTTGTATTCGGGGGCCAGGTAGTACGGATAATGCTTCCACTTGCCCAAGTGCTTCTCATCATCCGTGCTGACCTTCGGCACACCTAGTTCGTAGACCCATTGCGGCGAATCGGGCCCGGGATTGATAGAAATATACATGAACTTATCGTGCTCGTGCGCTCTCTGCACGGCCGCATCCAAGCTGCTCCAGTCAAACACATCTGGCTGTGGCTCGATCTCTTCCCAGTCGGCGCCGTAGGACAACCCTTTCAGGAACGGGTATTCCGTGAAGCTGAACGACGCACCACGATCCCACACGCCGTACGCTTCCAGCGGAATCGCCCCGACGTCTTCGGCAGTCACGGGGATGGTCGCGCAGCAGAAGAGCAGACCGACCGCAACCGTTGGATACCTGCGAATGTTCATGGCTGAAGTGCAACGATTGAAAACTCTTTCCGGAGCGCCCTTGTCGAACGAAAGACGCATCTTTCACGACTCCATTCTCTGATTGTTGGTCAGAGCTCGTAATGGCGAACGGTACCAGTGTAATCGATGACACACGGGGGACGCCAATTGCCGATCGTTCAAATCCCAGTAGCCGAAGTCGCCCAGACTTTGGCACGGTTCCGAGAGAGGTCCAGCTTGCGGCCTGTTCGGCTGCCACTCGAACGGCAGGATTCAATAGCGAGGGGAACGTGATGATGAACCGACCAAATAGCGTGGACGAACGGGCAGTTCGCGGGATTGACCTTTTGATCGCTGTCTTCCTACTCCTGGCCAAGAATCAAGAGCTGCCACCGCCCCCTCCCTGTCAGAGGGGCGGAATGCTGTTTCAGGCACCGAGAGTGGCTGCGGGAGGCCGAAAGCCCACTTGGACATTGGACGCCGGGAGAAACGTTCTGACAAGATGAATGGCCTCCGAGCCTGGATTGGCTCTGATAAGGCAACTGGAAAACGTCGGTGAAGGCTATTCCACCCGGCCCCATAAGCAGACGGTCGAATTCCAGTGGACCGACGTCGCGACCAAGCCGGGCACGACCAGCTACTACTACGTCCGCGGCCTCCAGGTGGGGCAAACGGAACAACGGACGGTGGGGTCGCCCGCCGTCGGAAGAACCACCGGCGAAGTGAACAACGGCGAAATCGTCTGGGGCTCGCCGATGTGGATTACCTACAAGCCCAAGTAGGCCGGATATTGTAGCCCTGGGCTCGCTAATTCTCCAGTTCTTTGACCCGGACGTTTTTCCAAAGCACGGTACCTTTATTCCTGCAACAAAGGCCAGGCTGTTACATACATGGAGACCCCGGCGTCATACGTCTCTGGAACTTCTCGTTAGGGACGAGCAGCTTTCTTCAAAGTACTTCTTTGCCATTCCGAATTGCCAAGACGGCATATCCTGGATTTTACCTTCTTCGTCCTTTCTTTCCGTCGGCCTTGGCACCCTTCTTCACCTCCTTGTACGGCGCGACCGGCGGTAGAAGCGGTTTCAGCCTGGCAACCAGATCGGGATGCTGGTCTGCGATGTTGTTGGTCTCGATTGGGTCCACCTGCAGGTCGTAGAGCGCCAGGGCGTCTGCCTCGGCGGTACCCTCCTGCTTTGGCTGCTTGGCCCACTTGCCGGCAATCAGCTTGTATCGGCCATCGAAGACCAGAGACCAACCGCCAAGCGAACTGGTGGCGTAGGGCCGCGGCAGATTGTCCCCGGCTTTCAGGAAAGGGCACATCGAGCGAGAGTCGGTGTCTTTCGCAGGGGCCACGCTTGCACAATCGAGAAACGTTGCGGTCAGGTCCAACGTTTCGACGGCTCTGTCGCAGACGACGTTTTTTCGGATGCCGGGCCCAGCAATGACCAGGGGCACGCAGGCGGAGGGGTGGTAGGGCTGGCTCTTGCCTCCCATGCCGTGGTCGCCGAGCATCTCCCCGTGATCCGAGCAGTAGACGATCAGGGTGTTCTCCAACTCACCGCGGCTGCGCAACTCTTCCATAAACACACCGAGCCAGCGATCGATATTGTGGATCATGGCCCCGTAGTTCCGTCGCTCGGCGGCATTGTTCCTTGCGTCGGAGGGCTGCCGCTGGGGGAATTCTGCGTCTTTCCACCTCTCGTACATCGACTTGGTCACGTCCATGGGAGAATGGGGGCCGTTGAAGTTGACCTGGAGAAACCACGGCTGGCCCGGGGGGATCGCTCGGATCAAGGCCAGTCCGTTGCCGGCGATCCAAGTGTCGCAATAGGCGTCGTCGGGTAGTACGGGGTCTCCCGGGTAGTCGTGATCCAACATCCTGTAGTTCTTGAGAAACGCGTCAACCAGGTTCCTGCTTTCGAGGAAGGCGAAGTAGGGTTCCGGTTTTCTCGGCGGCTTGTACGCATTGACGCCGTCCATCTTCCCGGCGTTGTCAATACCGTCGGTGAATCCCCAGACTTCCAGCAACGACGGCTCCCCGGGGCGCCGGTGCTTGCCGTCGATGCCCCAGCTACCGCCGGGCTTATCCAGATCGAACTTGCCGCAGCCGAGAACTTGATATCCGGCATTTCGAAGCAGCGAGTACATCGTGGTCTGATCGAGCGGATAGGGCACGCCGTTGCTGCTGACGCGGCAGTTGGCGTATTCTCTGCCCGACGCCAGGCACGCCCGTGCCGGAGCACAGACCGGCGAAGGACTCAAGGCATTGGTGAAGTGGACTCCGGACTGCGCGAGCTTTTTCAAGTTCGGGGTGATATCCGGGAGCCGCGGATTCATGCTCGTCCAGTCGGAGCGGTGCTGGTCGGGAAAGAAGAAAAGGATATTCGGGCGGGCAACTCGGTCCGCGGCGATTGCCGGACCGGCAATCGACATGGCTGCGCATATCAAGCAAACGGTTCTCAGGAGTCTGCGTGCTATCATCGGTTTCTCCGTTGGATTCGGTCCTGTTGCTCACCCTTGCGTACACGTCTGGCTTTCGTGGCGGGCTTGCCGTAAACCTGCTCGAGGACTTGTTTCACTTGTTCCGGCTTTTCCCGGTTTTCAAAGGCGGAGGCGAGCGGGTCGCCGGTTCGTCTCATCCAGGCGAGCAGCTCGCTTCGCAGCCGGTCGGCCTGGCCGCGGTATTCGGGTTGGTCAATCAAGTTCTTCAGGCAATCGGGATCGGCCTTGAGGTCGTAGAGTTCCTCCGGCGTTCGGTAGCGGAAGACTTGCACGCGGCTGGCGATGAACGGATCAGTCTTGGCCGCTTCGTTCATCGCCTTCATCGTCATTCCTTCGTTGTTGTTGTGATAGACGTGCGCGCCGTCGCTCCAAGCGTTGAAGATGTAGCCGAACTCGGCATCCTGGACGCAGCGCATTGGTACCGCGTCGCCACCGGCTTTGCGATCGATTTGGGCAAATACTTTGTCGCGCCCGGCCTGGGGCTCACCGCGAAGCAGCGGCAGGAAAGATGTCCCGTCCAAGCCGTCCTCGGTCGGCAGGTGCAGGGCATCCAGGACCGTGGGAAAGAAATCGACCCCGGAAATGAAGTGTTCCCGGTCGACGCTTCCCGGCTTGACAACGCCGGGCCAGCGGACGATCCAGGGAGTTCGCGTGCTGGCCAGGTACGCGTTGCATTTGGCGAAGGGGATGGCGATGCCGTTGTCCGAAAGGAACATAACCACCGTGTCGGACGCAAACCCCGACTCTTCCAGGGCCTGAAGCACTTTGCCGAAGGTGTCGTCACAGCGGCGTACTGAGTTGAGGTAGTAGCTCAATTCCTCCCGGACGCCCGGCAGGTCGGGAACGAATCCCGGCACCGGGACTTCCTCCGGCTGGTACGTACGCGACGGTTCGACGGCACCCTTGATAGGTTTTCCCGGGATATGATAGGGCCGGTGAGGGTCATGGGAGTTGACCATGAAGTAGAAGGGCTTGTTCTCCTTGCGGCACCCCTGGAGAAACTCCTGGCAGTACTGGTAGTAGATCTGCGGATCACGTCCTGCTCCCAGTTCGTTCTGGTCGTGAGCGAAGTCCCACTGGTAATCGGCCTTGGGTGTGGAGTGGCCTACCTTGCCGAGAATCCCGGTGAGGTAGCCCGCACCGCGAAGCGTTTCCATGATGGTCGGGATATCACGGTCCGTGTGCATGAAGCCCATGATGCCGCTGTTGTGGCCGTAGCGTCCGGTTCCCAGGACACCACGACTCGGCTGGCAGATGGCTGCGTTGACATGAGCGCGGAAGAAACGCATCCCTTCCGACGCGAGCCGGTCCAGGTTGGGCGTAAGGTCGGGGGTTCTTCCCTCAAACGCTCCCACGGACTGGCAATGCAGATCGTCGGCGGTGAGCAACATCACATTCAGCCGCCGTAGCGTATCGCCCTGGGCGGCATTCGCCGCTTCGGCCGACGTTGTGGTGGCGGATGACACGAAGACAAGACTCACAAGCACCCAAATGGAATAGTGTCTCATAAGATACCTCGGCGTCAGGGATCCAGGTGATCGGTTCCGTGCCCACTTGGCTTGTCGGGCATCGCGAGAGCGACGCGGTTGCTTGTTGGCTCTTCTCTGCTTCGCTCTCGCGGCCGGCGGTGTTACCTTGACCTCACTCTTGACTCGTGCGGGCGTGTTGACGTCGGGCATAAACTTGCCCAGTTCTTCCTTCTGCCGCTTGAACTCGACGCTGCCGGCGCGGAACCTTCATCGTCGCTTTCTCCAAACCGATATTCCCCATTTGTACTCCCCTTGGATGCGCTCCGAGCGGCAACCTTTTCACGATATTAGCAAAGCGGTTCGCGACCTTCCAGTCGGCGCGCCAATTCCCCGTCCAGAATTGATTTTCCCGGGCGATTCAAACGCTCGAGGCCACCTACACGGAGCGATTTTGACGCGGTTTTCTGCCCAAAGACCATCCGAGTGGCAAAACAAGATGTCGCGGGCTACTGGCTCGAACTGTATGTCGATGAAAGCGACGATCCGTGACCAAATTTGCGGCGAAGGGCGAGGACCTTATTGCATGAGAGTTTTCCGACAGCCAGAATGACACAGTCATTGCCAAACTTCCTTTCCGTCCGTTAATCACTCAGAGAGCCCACCATGAACCGAATTAACACTGCGACCTTTGCTGCCTTTGCTGGAATTCTGCTCGCATTCCTGCTAACTCCCTGTGTTTCAATCGGCGCAGACTGGCCTGGATTCCTAGGGCCAAATCGTGACGGACATTCGCCGGATACGGGCCTTCTCAGGCAATGGCCCGATGCCGGCCCTCCCTTGCTTTGGAAGATCGATGACGTTGGGGCCGGTTGGTCGTCGGTTGCCGTGACTGATGACTGCGTGTACACGACGGGCAACTCGGACGAAAAGCAAATGCTGATCTGCCTGGGTCTTGACGGTCGAGAACACTGGCGAGTTGAACAAGGTCCCAAGTGCGACCATCGTAAGTACCCGGGAGCCCGTTCGACGCCTACCGTCGACGGCGACAGAGTCTATGTGACGGGCGGCAACGGGCTGGTAACTTGCCACACGAAAACGGATGGCCGGATTGTCTGGCAGCGCGACATGAAGACCGACATGGGCGGCAAGGTCGGCGGCTGGCAATATGCCGAGAGTGTGCTCATTCTTAGAGACCTAGCCATTCTCACGCCGGGAGGCGACCAAGCCATCGTCGCACTCGACAAGCAAACCGGTGAGGACGTGTGGAAATCCGACGCCACCGCAACCGCCGGTTACAGCTCGTGCATCGCCATTTCCGAAGGCGAAGACACCGCCATCGTAAACGGCTCGCAGAGCGGGCTGCTCGTGGTCGACGCGAAGACTGGCAAGCTCCTTCACCTGCACGAATTCGCCGTACGCAATACGGCGAACGTTCCCACACCGGCTTACGCCGACGGGATGCTGTTCTGGGCAGTCGGTTACGGCAAAGGGAGTTTGTGCCTCAAAGTCGAACACGATGCCGGCGGATGGTCCTTCGAAGAAGCATGGCGCAACACGGATCTCAACTGCCACCCCGGCAACTACGTGGTGGTCGACGGCAAAGTATTCGGCAAGGCAAAAGGCGGGTTCGCGTGTGTGGACCTGAAAACGGGTGAGACGCATTGGAGAGAGCGAGTGGGTGCGGGCCAGGTCTGCTGGGGCGACGGCATGCTCTATGTCCTCGCCGATTCTGGCGGCCGCGTGTCCCTGGTCGACCCGAACGCTGACGAGGACGCGAGAATCAAGGGCAGCTTCTCGGTCGCGGGTGAGGGCAGCAGTTGGGCCCACCCGGTCGTCATCGGTGGCAGGCTCCTGATTCGCTACGACACGAACCTCTACTGCTTCGATGTGAAAGCCCGGTAATTCATGAATAGACTGCTTTCTACGTCGTCGCGATCCCTATCAGGCGTCGTATCGGCTCATCGCCCTGAAGTTCGTCGGTCGCCGTCTTGGTCGATATGACCACGTAGTGTCCCTCCATTGCCTTGGTCAGCCAGTAGACGTGGTACGTGGTAGTCACTCAGTGGCCGCCAAATTCTGTCAAATTTGCCTGACTGGGGATTGAACCACGCGGAGCTTCCACCCGCGTAGTCGCGGTTTCCGACGCCGCCAAAGTAGTGGAACCCATCCGCACCGACCGTAGCACCTCCTCTGGTTGGGAGACACAAGGTTGCGAGAGCTGTCATACATGGAGGGCTGACGAACGTATCGAAATCCCGAAAGGTCATGAGACGGGACTAGCTCGTGCACTACCAAGCCGGAGCTTGCGGCAGATCCGGGAGTCACGTCCAGGCGACTCTCCCACTGCCTGAGCAACTCCCGGTGTTCGGCGACGACCTTGGCGTGCCGCGGATCTCCGAGTTGATTCACCTAGCGAAGGCGCCGTGGGATTCACAGGCAAACGGCTGGGTGATGACAGGTTCGATGGGGGGCCGGCATGAATTCAACTCATAGCGACCTCGTCCTGCTTCCCGTGTCTTCCCTACGTTCCCCACTCGGATTGGCTTCGCTCGATCGAAAGGCACGACTTATGTCTCTTGCCGCCTCCTTAGACTGCATCCATGCCAAATAGGCTTCTGCCGCCGAAGGAAACACAGCGGGAGGTATCTCCTTAACACGCGGAGACATCACCCAAGCTGCATTGTTGGGATCGGCGAGGAAGAGACCGTTGCGGTCCACGACGACCCAACCTCCCTTGTGTGATCTGATCCGACTTCCGTCATCGAGTCCTTGAGTTACGGAATCTTGGAGGGTCTGGACCCGTTCCAGGAGTTCCTCTCGCCGACCCCCTACCGATAATCCGAGCCTTCCACACAAGGCCTTGACTTCCTCCTTCAGCATGTGTAGGGAAGAAGGTTCTCTTTGGCAACCTTACGCGACCGGGACAACGCCGCACGCATCGCTTCCGCGCTTCGCCGATCCACTTCGAACTCTAGCCCATCAACGATCCGTTTGAGAGTGCGGCGACTGAGGAAGCGGAGGATTGTGGACTTGGCTTGCATGGTGATCCAACCTCGGTTCGGCCCGTCACCCATCGGAACGTGTCAACGAGTTTGAGACAACTCCTCGTCGAAATTAGTGTAGCGCGGTAGCTCTAAGGTACGGGGTTCCGGCCCATCGGCCGGGGGGTTGATCCAGACTTCGCTGG
>Ga0307378_10002705_pt1 | contig 26686 bp, 25 predicted proteins | sample UN1MG_FD_202238 | JGI IMG/M metagenome (GOLD analysis project Ga0307378, IMG submission 202238) | Soil microbial communities from Risofladan, Vaasa, Finland - UN-1 | ecosystem: Environmental > Terrestrial > Soil > Coastal area > Acid sulfate soil | place: Finland: Risofladan, Vaasa | collected...
ATTAGGATATATTAGAGCAGTTTTAGATTATCTATTATAAAAATATAGTATGGTTTAAATAAAATATAAACATTTATGGAAGGATTTTATTTTGGCAAGGTGGAGTACAGGTAAAATAGTAGGTATTACTTTTCTTTGTATTTTTGTGCTGTTCATATTTTCCACGAGTTGTTTTTTTATAGGGCTGTTTAGCGGCAGTTTTGGCAGAACCTCATATACTTTGGGCGATTCGGTTTATGAAATCCGCCTGGAGGGTGTAATTTCTGCAGATAAATATTCGGGACTGTTTGGTGGGGGAACAGTTACGCCTGAAGAGATAATAAGCCAGCTGGATGAAGCCGGAAAGAATCCAAACGTAAAAGCGATACTGCTTAGAGTCAACAGTCCCGGCGGAAGCCCTGCAGCTTCACAGGAAATATACGAAGAGATTAAAAAAATGGAAAAGCCGGTTGTAGTTTCAGTTAGCGATACCTGTGCCTCCGGCGCATATTATGTAGCAAGTGCAGCTGATAAAATTATCGCTAACAGGTCTTCTTCAGTTGGCAGCATTGGGGTAATAATGCAAATTCCTAATTACGAGGACTTGTATGAAAAATTAGGATTAAAATACACCACTATAAAGCAAGGAAAGTATAAAGATGTAGGAAGCCCAGACAGACCTATTACTGAAGAAGAAAAAAGAAAGCTTGAAGCCCAGCTTAAGGAGATTTACAGGCAGTTTATCGCGGATGTTGCTGAAGCCAGAAGTATGGACGTAAGTGAAGTGGAAGAGCTTGCAACAGGATGGGTTTTTCTGGGAACAGAAGCTCTGGAACTAGGTCTAATTGATGGTATAGGAAACTACAAAGATGCAATAAATATAGCGGCAGAATTAGGCGGAATTAAAGGTGAACCCATTGTCATAAGACAGAAAATTAGCTATTCTCTTATGGATTTAATTTTAGGTTATTATCTTAATTCAGCTATAGGGAAGATATTTTAACAGGATTTTTAAAGAGCAGGCTTAATAGAGCTGGTTTTATTAACATACCTGGTTTTGTTGTTACAATACTACAGGTTTTTAAATAATATTTTTTTAAAAAATGATTGATAACATCATTAATCAAATAAAAGAAACTGAGAAGAAAGCAAAAGAGATTGTAGCCTCATCCAAAAAGGAATCTACAGGGATTATTGAGGAAGCATACGGGGAAGCAGCAAAAATCCTAAAAGAAGCCGAAAAAGAAGTAAAGGTTATGTACATAGAAGCTGAAAATAAGGCAAAACGTGATGCAGACAAAGAAGCTGCAAGACTGGAGAAAGATTTTGACAGGAGGCTGGCAGAAATAAAGGATATTTCCAAAGCTAACCAGGAAAAAGCTATTGAAAAAATTATTCAGAGGATTGTAGGTTAATGGCAGTTGCTAAATTAAATAAACTTTTTATTATTTCACATAAATCCGATACAGAGATCGTTCTTAAAAAATTACAAAAAATTCCAATTACTGTTGAAGTAAAACCACATACGGACAAAATCGATTTAGAGATCCCGGTTTCAGATACAAGTCCGGATTACATTACCAGGGTTAAAAGGGCTCTGGATATTCTTAATGATTCCAAAGATGAAAAGCTCAAAAAGATTGCCTCCAGAACGGGCAAACTGGTAATTAGAAGAAGCGAATATGAAAAGATCCTGGAGAGCACAAACTTTAAAGAAATAGTAGATAATATTTTAGATATTGAAGATGAAATGGAGAGAATGGATGCAGAGGCCACCGATATGGAAGCTAAAATTAATCAACTGAATGTGTGGTCCTGTTACAGAGGTAATCTTGAGGATATAGCAGATGGTGATATCTATACTATAAAATTGGGGATTATTAAATGCGAGGAATACGATTTTGAAGAAATTGTAAAAAACCTGGATGAAAATAAAATTTCCTGCGAGAAATTGTCTGAAGATAGAGATGTTACCTACGTAATTCTAGCCTATCATAACCAGTATAAGAAGGGTGCGGAAGAATATCTGGGCAGTATTTCCTTTGAGGAGGCAGAAATAACCGGTTATAAGGGCACCACTAGCGAGAATTTAGCTAAAATTAAAAAAAGTATTGATTTTAACAGAAATAGAAAAAAATACTTACTGGCCGAAATAAGGAAAATATCCCGCCAGTACGAAGAAGCTCTGACAGTTTATCTTGATTACATTGAAAATAATCTGGAGATTGAAGAGGCTATAGAATCCGGGTTTTCTACAGATTCTGTTTCTTTTCACACTGCATGGGTAAAGAAAGAAGATAAGAAAAAAATCATTTCTATAGTTGAGAGTTTTAAATCTACCAGAGTGATAGAGATTCAACCGGATGAAGATGAAGATGTTCCTGTTATTCTGGAAAATAAACCACTGTTCAGGCCATTCGAGATGGTGGTGGAACTTTATGGTGTTCCAAGATATTTTGAGATTGATCCTACCCCATTTGTTTCACTGTTCTTCGCTATGTTCTTCGGTCTTTGCTTAACGGATGCAGGATATGGATTTATAATTGCGATTCTTGCCTTGATTTTCGCTTTCAGGATGAGGAACATTAAAAAATTCCTTATGATGATTTTTATCGGGGCAATTTTTGCCGTATTTGCCGGAGTTATTTTTAACGGATGGTTTGGTGATTTACCCGCATATTTAGGTATTGATGGATTTTTCTCAAAATTAGCAATTCTGGGTGATCCAATTAATTCCAATGAGGGATCCATGAACTTTTTTAGATTAGCACTGATTCTGGGAGTAATCCATGTCGTTTTTGGTCTTTTTATTAAATTTTTCGATTGCCTGAGGCGGAAGGATTGGGGAGGTGCATTTCTGGATGGGCTTCCCTGGATAATTATCATTTTATCGCTTATAACAATTCTGCTTTCATCCCGGATGGCGGTAAGCATGCAGCTGGTTACCGGACCACTTTTCCCTGCCAGTATATCAAAGATTCTCCTGTGGCCTACTCTGGCCGGTGCTGTAGTTATTATTTTATTTGGAGCCCGGGATGAGAAGAGCTGGGGACTTAGAATATTTATGGGTTTTTTAAACCTGACTATAGTTAGGGGACTGACTTCATTTTTAGGTGATTTTCTTTCATACATCAGGCTTATGGCTCTGGGAATGGTAACTGCGGGTATTGGAATAGCTGTTAATAAAATAGCATTTCAATTTCTCTCAATTCCGGTTGCCGGTATTATAATTTTAATTATAATTCTTATATTTGGACATATCTTCAATATAGGAATTAGTATTCTTGGTGGTTTCATTCATACACTGAGGCTTCAATATGTCGAATTTTTCCCAAAGTTTTATGTAGGTGGTGGAAGACCGTTTGAAGCTTTAAAAGATGAACATAAATATATAACAATAGTTGATTAACAATAGGAGGAAAAATGTCAGATTTATCACTTGGTGTAATAATGGCAATATTTGGTGCGGGACTGGCAACTATTATGGCTGGAATTGGGTCAATTGTAGGAATTGGCTATCCTGCAAGAGCTGCCGCAGGAGTTCTTTCAGAGGATCCTACCCGGTTTGGAAGTCTGTTTTTACTGGTAGTACTTCCGGGTACACAGGGATTCTATGGGTTTGTTGCTGCTTTTCTGATTATTGGAAATATTGTCAGAGTGGAAACTCTGGCGCAGGGAATGCAATTATTCTTTGCTGCGCTGCCTGTTGCATTTGCAGGACTGGTTTCAGGCATATATCAGGGAAAAGTATGTGCAGCCGGTGTTGGTCTTGTGGCTAAAAGAGCCAGGGAAGCTATGAAGGGAGTTATTTATGCAGCAATGATAGAAACCTATGCAGTACTTGGACTTCTTATAACTTTCTTCCTTAATAATTTGGTTCAATTTTAATAGGTGGAAAATATGGCGGAATTAGATAATGTTTCCAAAAAAGTTCTGGATGATGCACTAAAAGAGAAGGAGAGGGAATTAAATGAAGCCAGAAAGAAAGCGTCTCTGGTAATGGAAAAGACTGAAGGAAAGGCAAAAAAGATACACCGCAGCGGAAAGCTGAGAGCATGGGAAAGGTATAAAGAAGTTTTAAATATTGAAGTGTCCAGGGCTAAATCGGAATTAAATCAAAAGATACTTATGTATAAAATTGGCCTGGTTGACGATGCTATTGACAGGGCAAAGAAAAAGCTTACCGATCTTGGTAAAAAAGATTATGAAAAATTCCTTAAAAAAACTTTAAAGGTATTAAATATTGATGAGGGTTATTATCAGATTGGAAGCGAGGAAACAAATATTGATAGTAAGATGATTGAATCTATTGCGGATTTTAAAAAAGCAGACGGGAAACCGGATTTTAAAAAAGGCATTAAGATAATTAAAGGAAAAGCAGAATATAATATAGCACCTGATAGTTTAATTGATTCAAATATTGATGATATCAGGATGGATGTGGCATTATATCTATTTGGCAAGGAGAAGTAATAATTGATACGGATAGATTATGATATTAGCGATGACAGCTACTATCTTTTTACATGTGCAGAACTCAAGACAAGGGAAGTTGAATTTCTGGAGGAAAATAGAATTGAGATGATGCTCAGATCCGGGGGACCGGATGAATTTATTAGAGCACTGCGAGATACGGTTTATTCCAGATATATAAATGATATAGAGAGATCCAGAAGCTTTGAAAAGGTTATACTAAGTGAATATAAGGTTGCTGTAAATTTTTTAAGCGGTAGGTTAAAACCCGGACATCAGGCCGTAAAAGATCTTCTTTTTCTTGAAGAAAGCCTGCATAACTTAAAGGTAGTTATTAAGTCAATTATTATGGATATGGATTTAGAAAGACTTTTTATTCCCATACTGCATTCTTATGAAGGGCTAAAGAACGCTGCAATGGCTGGAAATTATAAAGAAGTTGAACCGTCAATTTCCGGGTTGCTCCAGTTTGCGGTGGAACTTATGGGCAGGGAGAAAAATTACAGGTTTTTAGAACTTGAACTTGAGAAATTTTATTTGAGAAAGGTTTTAAGTTCTACCAGGAACCTGAACAGCAGACTGATTACAGATTATTTAAGACATATTATAGATATACTGAATATAAAAAACATTTATAGGAATAAGCATCTGGCAGAGGATTTAAGTTTTGATTATTTTTTACATGAAAATGGATTTCTGCCAAAAGAATTTATGTCCAAATTTGAGGGCGAGAGCCTTGACTTTTTTGTAAAGGAAATGGAACGGACAGATTATGCAGATATAATAATCAAGGGAACTTATGCCATGCATTCTGAAGGTACATTTTCTTCCTTTGAGAAAAGCGAGGACTTATTTTATCTTGATTTTTTTGATCCTGTAAAATATACAGTTTCCAATCTGGAAAAAGTTTTTCAATTTTTTTTAAGAAAAAAATTAGAGCTAAAGTATTTAAGTATTATATTTACCGGCGTTCTTTATGATGTTGATAAAAGTAAAATAAGAAATAAGGTAAAGGTTTAAATGGGTACCAGGATTGCTGCATTTGGAGAAAATGACATTATGTTGATATTTAAAGCGGTAGGGATTGATGTTTTTCCTGTGACTGCTGGAATTGAAGAAACCTCAGAAGCGGAAAAAAAGCTAAGACAGCTGGTACGGGAAGGTTATGGAATTATTTTTATGACTGAAACTATCGCATTAAAATTAGATCAGTTAATCAAAGAATACGCAGATGAAATACTGCCTTCGATAGTAGTGATCCCGGGGCTGGGAGAAAGAAATAATTATGCGGTCAGAAATTTAAGAAGAGCAATAATAAAAGCTGTGGGGGCAGATATTATGGCAGAGGGGAGAAATAGGAGCAAGTAAATGAGTAATTCAGGAAAAATTGTCAAGGTAGCAGGCCCGCTGGTTGTAGCTGAAAATATGTCTGGTTCAAAAATGTTTGATGTTGTTTATGTTTCCGATAAGAAGTTAATGGGCGAGATAATAGAACTTAATAAGGACCTTGCTTCTATACAGGTTTACGAAGAAACCGGAGGCATAGGTGTCGGTGAGCCAGTATATCTGACAGGCGAACCTTTAACTGTGGAGCTGGGACCGGGTCTTATCCAATCCATTTATGATGGAATTCAAAGACCTCTTGATGAAATATATAAAAATACCGGGAATTTTATTGCCAGGGGTGTTTCTGCAGCGGCATTAAACAGGGACCGGAAGTGGAAATTTGAGCCAATTGCAAAAAAGGGTGATATGGTAAGCGGTGGCGACTTCCTGGGCTTTGTTAACGAGACAGAAATAATAAAACATTATATTATGGTTCCACCTGGAGTAAGTGGAGAAGTTAAATCAATTAAAGCAGGTGAGTTTACAGTTGAAGGCACCATAGCGGTGATAAAAGGTAAGAATGGCGATATAAATTTGACAATGATACAGAAGTGGCCGGTAAGGAAGCCCAGGCCGTACCTTAATAAAATCAGTCCGGATATGCCCTTATTTACCGGTCAGCGAGTTATAGATATGTTTTTCCCTATTGCAAAGGGCGGCACTGCATGTATTCCCGGACCATTTGGTTCGGGTAAAACCGTCATCCAGCATCAGCTGGCAAAATGGATTAGTGCTGAAGTTATCGTTTATATAGGTTGTGGTGAAAGAGGCAATGAAATGACAGATGTCCTTATGGAATTCCCTGAACTGATCGATCCTAAGTCCGGGGTTCCTTTGATGAAGAGGACTGTACTTATTGCCAATACTTCAAATATGCCTGTTGCAGCAAGGGAAGCATCCGTTTATACAGGAATAACCATGGCCGAGTATTTCAGGGATATGGGATATTCAGTAGCGCTGATGGCTGATTCAACTTCAAGATGGGCAGAAGCAATGAGGGAAATTTCCGGTAGACTGGAAGAGATGCCCGGAGAGGAAGGATACCCGGCATATCTGGGAGCAAGACTTGCTTCGTTTTATGAGAGAGCAGGTATGATAAAATGTCTATCAAGCAACGACCAGAGATTTGGCGCTCTTTCAGTTATTGGTGCGATATCTCCTCCGGGAGGCGACTTTTCTGATCCGGTTGTGCAGGCTACATTAAGAGTTGTAAAAGTCTTCTGGTCTCTTGAGGACAGGCTTGCTTACAGAAGGCACTTTCCGGCAATATCATGGCTTAATTCTTACTCCCTTTATAATGATAATATAAGGGATTATGTTACTAAAAATGTCCGGGAAGATTATTTTGACCTGCAGGCAGAAGCAATGAGAATTCTTGAAAAAGAATCGGAGCTGGAAGAGATTGTCCGACTGGTAGGAATTGATGCCCTGTCCGGACCGGACAGGTTAATCCTGCTTACAGCCAGAATGTTAAGAGAGGATTTTCTGCATCAGATTGCTTATCATGAAGTAGATACTTATTCGTCAATAGAAAAACAGTATAAGATGATAGATACAATTATATATTTTTACAACCAGGCAACTAATTATTTGAAAATAAATGCTGATATTAAGGCTATAGAGAATATGAGAGTAAGGGATGAGATAGCCAGGATGAAATATATAAAGAAAGATGATATCGGTAAGATTGATAAAATCAAAGAAGATATAGATAAAGAATTTTCTTCAATAATAGAGGAGTAAAGATGTTAAAGGAGTATAAAAGTATTACTGCTATATCCGGACCCTTGCTTCATGTAGAAGGTGTCGAAGGGGTAAAGTATGATGAACTGGTTGATATAAAGCTTGACGACGGAAGTATAAGAAGCGGTAGAGTGCTTGAGGTTAATAGAGATAATGCGCTGGTACAGGTATTTGAAGGTACTTTTGGAATAGATTCTGAGAATACAAGGGTGAGGTTTTTAGGAAGGGGTACACATATGTACGTATCTCTCGATATACTGGGTAAAGTTTTTACAGGTCTGGGAAAACCAAAAACCGAAAAAGATAAGATTATTCCGGAAAAAAGCCTGGATATAAATGGAGCTCCGATCAATCCCTTTGCCAGAGATTATCCGAATGAGTTTATACAAACCGGCATATCCTCTATAGATGGCCTGAACACTCTGGTGAGGGGACAGAAACTGCCTATATTTTCCGGAGCAGGCCTTCCACACAACCGGATAGCAGCTCAAATTGCAAGGCAGGCTGTAGTTCTGGGAGAAAAGGAGGAATTTGCGGTAGTCTTTATAGCTATAGGAATTACCTTTGAGGAATCAGAGTATTTCATCAATGATTTTAAAAAAACCGGTGCTATAGGCAGATCAGTCCTTGTACTGAATCTTGCCAATGATCCGGCAATCGAGAGAATCGCAACTCCTAGAGTGGGGCTTACCTGTGCTGAATATCTTGCTTTTGAAAAAGACATGCATGTACTGGTGATTTTAACCGATATGACCAACTACTGCGAAGCCTTAAAGGAAGTTTCGGCTGCAAGAAAGGAAATTCCCGGAAGAAGGGGTTATCCGGGATATCTCTATACTGACCTGGCTACTATTTATGAAAGAGCCGGCAGAATTAAAGGAAAGAAAGGCTCAATAACCCAGATTCCAATACTTACTATGCCTGAAGATGATAAAACTCATCCCATTCCTGACCTTACAGGATATATAACAGAAGGCCAGATCATACTCTCAAGATCCCTCTATAAGAAAAAATTATCTCCTCCTATAGATGTGCTGCCATCTCTTTCCAGACTCAAGGATAAAGGAATAGGCCAGGGAAAAACAAGAGAGGATCATGCGGATATATTTAACCAGTTATATGCAGCATATGCCAGAGGAAAAGAAGTGGAGGAGCTTACAGTAATACTGGGGGAAGCAGCACTGACCGATATGGACAAACTGTATCTTAAGTTTGCTGAAAAATTTGAGAATGAATATATTTCTCAGGGTGAGTATGAGAATAGAAGTATAGACCGGACACTTGATCTGGGATGGAAACTACTTATGATGTTCCCAAGAGAAGAATTAAAGAGAGTAAGAACCGAATATCTGGACAAATATCTGGCAAAATTTAAAAAAGAAAAAGAAGAAGATGAAAGTGATTAAATGCTTGCAAATGTAAATGCGACCAGAATGGAACTTCTCCGGTTAAAGAAGAGATTAAATCTGGCCTGGAGAGGGCACAAGCTCCTTAAAGACAAAAGAGATGAACTTATGAGACAATTACTTGAGGTAATTGATGAGGTTAAGGAACTACGGCTATCCATAGAAAAAGAATTTCAATCCATAGTGGAAAGATTTGTGCTTGCAAGAGCCAGTATAGGCTCATACCAGGTAGAGCAGGAATTACTGCTGCCTGTAAAGAAGATTTCAGTATCAATCAGCAAGAGGAACATTATAGGTGTTCATGTACCGGTTTATGCCAAAGAGGTGAGCGGTGATATTATCCCTTACGGCTATATGAACACCTCGGGAGAAATGGATATTGCTCTCAATGATTTTGATAAGTCCATAGAGAACCTTCTTGACCTGGCTGAAAAGGAGAAAGCGGTACAGCTTATGGCTATGGAGATTGAAGAGACTAGAAGAAGGGTTAATGTCCTTGAGTATAAATTAATCCCGAGCATAATCGAGACTATAAGATTTATAACCATGAAACTTGATGAGGCCGAGCGTTCCAACACGGTAAGGCTTATGAAGGTAAGAGATATTGTGAGAAGCCACTAAATTTTGCAACTATTTTGTTCTTAAATCAAACTTCTAAGTTACTGTAAACAGGGAAATCATTTGCTAGTTTTTTAACTTTGCTAGCAATTTCCTTGAGCTTTGAAGGGTTATCCCTGTTTTTTAAGGCGCTAGAAATATATTCACCTATTTTGTACATATGTTCAACACCCATTCCCTGGGTGGTTACCGCAGGCGTACCAATCCTTATTCCGCTGGCAAGATATGGATTTAATTTATCAAAAGGAATTACATTTTTATTTAGTATTATCCCAACAGAGCTCAACACATTTGCAGCTGTCATACCATTAATGCCCATATTGGTTAAATCTATCAGAAACAAATGATTGTCAGTTCCACCTGTAACAATTCTGAAACCTTCGTTCTTAATATACTCACACAGAGCTTTTGAATTTTCGATAATGCGCCTGCTGTAATCCTTAAATGAATCCTTTAAAGCCTCTCTGAAAGCTACAGCTTTAGCAGCAATGATATGCATCAGGGGACCTCCCTGAACACCGGGGAAAACTGATTTATCTATAAGACCGGCGTATTTTTTATCGGCAATGACCAGTCCGCCCCTTGGTCCTCTTAAAGTTTTATGAGTGGTGGCGGTGGTAAAATCCGCCGCATTTATAGAGCTGGGATGATAACCTGTTACCATAAGTCCTGCAATATGGGCCGTGTCAGCCATCAGGTAAGCACCTACTTCATCAGCAATATTCCTGAACTTATTAAAGTCGATTAATCTTGAATAAGAGCTGGCTCCGGCTATGATTAATTTTGGCTTTGTGGCTTTTGCCAGTTTCATTACATTTTCATAGTCTATCATTTCTGTTTCAGGATCTACGGTGTAAGTGTGTATCTCATAGTATCTGCCGCTAAGATTTTGCTTATGTCCATGAGATAGATGGCCGCCGTCTCTAAGGTTCATACTCAGTATCCTGTCGCCGCAGTTTAAAACACCCAGGAAAACTGCGAGATTGGCATTTACACCGCTATGGGGCTGGACATTACTGTAACTTGAACCAAAAAGTTTGTTTGCCCTCTTTATTGCCAGTTCTTCTATTTCATCAATATAACGGCATCCTTCGTAATACCTGTTTCCAGAATAACCCTCAGCATATTTATTTGTCAGTACTGAGCCCATAGTTCTTATTACTTCCTGCGAAGTGAAATTCTCGGAAGCTATCAGAATAAGCTGATTCTTTTGCCTTTCCAATTCTTTTTTTATTATCTCTTTTACCTCGGCATCTATATCTGTGCTTAAGGTATGATTTTCATGTTTTTTAGATTTAACCATTGCAGGTCTGGTTCCTTTCTTCTACTTTCATTATTTTATTAACTCTTCTAATATGACGTTCTTCATCACTTACAGGAGTGTTTATAAAAATTTTTGTTATTTCAATACATTTTTCTAATGATAAAAATCTTGCTCCCAGGCATAATATATTTGCATAATTATGGTCACGGGCAAGCCTTGCAGTCTCTTCATTCCAGCAGACAGCGGACCGGATGCCATTTATTTTGTTGGCAACCATATCCATGCCAATTCCGGATCCGCATATAAGTATTCCAATGTCAGCTTCTCCACAGGCTACAGCTCTGGCCCCCTTTTCCCCAAAATCAGGATAATCCACACTCTGGCAGCTGTCAGTTCCAATATCCAGTACCGTGTGTCCCATAGATTTTGCCAGTTCAATTAATCTGGATTTATAATTAAAGCCGGCGTGATCCGAGCCTATAACTATCTTCATAAAATATCCATTTTTTTTATAAGTTGTTAAAATGTGCTAATTATAACTATAACTATCAAACTTGAAACCCTGTAATATTATATTCCAATTAACTGGATAATCAAAAATTTAACTGAAAATTTTTATTTAAAAAAGCTAAATTTTATCACAAAATAAAAAAATTGCTGGAAATATTTTTATTTTCTTCTTTTTTTATATTAAATTTCTTTTACTGCCTTTGAATTTTAAAACATCTCTAAATTTGACTTTTCCCTCTCTTACCAAAACAGGAGTTTGGCCTGTCACGTCAACAATAGTTGATTCAACTCCAGTCAGAGAAGAAGGATACTCTACTACTAGATCCACTTGTTTCCTGATTGTAACGGGGATGTCCTCTATTTTTTTAGGATAGCTCTTTGTTCCGGAAACAGTGGCGCTGGTAGACACAATAGGGCCGCAGATATTTATTATATTTCTTAAAAATCTGGGCTCTGCCAGTCTGATGGCAATATTAGAGCCACCGCTGGTGATAAAATTTTCCAGAGAGCTTTTCTTATTAAAAATTAAAGTAAGGGGCTCTGGGTTTTCAATATCCCAGAAATTTTTTATTATTTTTTTTGCAACCGGGTTTATATCTGAAACCAGACTTTTTAAATCATCATAACTGGAAATAAGTATTATGAAAGGCAAATTTTTATTTCTTTTTTTTATATTATATATTTTTTCAATTGCATTTCTTTCATTATATTTACAGCTTAATCCGTAAATGGTGCTGGTAGGTAGAATTACTGTCTTACCTTCTGAGATAAGTTCAGCAATTTTTTTGATAATGTTTTTGTTAATTTTATCCGGATTATTAATTTTTAATGTATTCATAAAGAAATAAGAACTGGTTAGCCTCAGTATATAATATTTTTTTTATAAAAAAAACAGTACAAATTTTACAATTTCCACTTTTTTAAAAGTACTTGGCATTTTAATAAATAAGTCTTAGTATATTTTAAAAGAGTATACTGCCGTAAATTTGCAGCAGAAGCGGATTTTTATAAATAAAAAAAGCATATATTGAAAAAATGGTAATTACGCGACCGAACTGGGATGAATATTTTGCATCAATTACAAGGCAGGTAGCAACAAGATCTACATGCCTTAGAAGAAAAGTTGGCGCTATAATTGTAAAGGATAAGAGGATTCTTACGACCGGCTATAATGGCGCACCGATGAGGGTGAGGAATTGTCTTGAGATAGGAACATGCTTGAGAGAAGAACTGGGAGTGCCCGCGGGTGAAAGACACGAAATTTGCCGTGGCCTGCATGCTGAACAGAATGCAATCTTCCAGTCTGCATATCATGGGGTGCAAATAAGAGACTCGGTTATTTACTCCACAACCCAGCCCTGTGTCCTCTGTGCCAAAATGATAATAAACTGCGGAATTAAAAAAATATATTATTTTGAGGATTACCCTGACACTCTTGCTATAGAACTCCTTGACGAAGCAGGAGTTGAGTTAATAAGACTGGATTTTTAATTGAAAAAAAATTTTAAAGAGTATAGTTGCTACGAATTTTTTACTTAGCAGCTCTTATTTTTTAATTCACCTTTATTTGTTATAATAGCCTTTACTTTTTTATTAGGAAAATTACTTTTTTTATATTTATGGAAAAGTTTATTATAAATGGCGGAAAAACTCTGTCTGGAAAAGTTAAGATAAGCGGGGCTAAGAATTCTGCATTAAAGTTGATGGCGGCATCAATACTGGCGGACAGCAAAACTATCTTAAGAAATGTACCAGAAATTGAGGACGTCAATATTATGATAGAAGTGCTCAGGACCCTTGGCGCCAGGGTAGATGTGGACGTGGAAAATAAAGTAGTTGAAATTGATCCAGGGAGTATCAGCAGCTATGAAGCACCTTATGAACTTGTGAGAAAGATGAGGGCTTCGATACTGGTAGCAGGGCCGCTCCTGAGCAAGTTTGGTAAAGTTAAAGTTGCCATTCCGGGTGGGTGCAATATTGGCTCCAGACAAATCGATCTTCACCTTAAAGGCTTTGAAGATATGGGAGCAAAATATTCTATAGAACATGGATATATTAATTGCCAGGTTGACAGTAATGAAGCCGGAGCGAAGCTTTTCGGTACAATGATGAATCTGGATTTTCCTTCCAGAGGAGCTACTGAAAATATAATGATGGCGGGGTGTCTTGCTGATGGCCAGACAGTTATCAGTAATGCAGCAAGGGAACCTGAAATAGTAGACCTGGCTAATTTTTTAAACTCAATGGGTGCAGACATACAGGGAGCAGGCTCGGACTGCATTATTATAAATGGAGTTAAGAGTCTTGATGGTACAGATTATGAAGTCATGCCTGACAGTATTGAAGCAGGTACTTTTATCACTGCGGCAGGTTTATGTGGTGATAGAGTAGAAATTGAAAATGCGAGATGGAAAAATCTTGAAATATTTTATTTTAAGTTAAAAGAAATTGGTGTAAATATTTCTATTGTTGATGAAAACAATATAAGTGTAGATGCACCCCGAGAAGCATACAAGCCCACCAATATAAGCACTCTTCCACACCCTGGCTTTCCCACTGATTTACAACCCATAATAACAGTTCTTCTTTCGGTTGTTCCCGGTGTATCAATAGTAACTGAAAATGTATTTGAAAACAGGTTTATGTACGTGGACGAACTGAACAGAATGGGAGCAAATGTAAAAATTGACGGGCATCATGCTGTAATCAAGGGGGTTGAAAAATTATCAGGAGCTCCGGTCCGGTCATTTGATCTTCGTGCGGGGGCGGCTATGGTCCTTGCAGGACTTGCGGCGGAAGGGTCTACAGAGGTAAGTGACATATATCATATCCAGAGGGGTTATGAGGATTTTGTAAAGAAGTTAAGGAACCTGGGTGCTGATATCAGAAAGGTCAGTTAGTATAAGGTCAGGAATTTTAAATACTGATTTATTATAAAATTTAATGTTGAAAGTTATACGGATGAAAAAGAATAAAAGTAAAGCGGAAAATGAGATTAAAAAAAATAAGGATAAAAGAGGATTTAAAAAATTACCTTTATATATAAGGATAATAGTAATAGTTTTATCTTCAATAATTTTTATCGGAGGCGCAGGAGCGGGCGGCATCTTTCTTTATATTAATTCAGTAAACAGGACTATAAATTCGATTACTACTTCGGAAGTAGAGAACATACTCACCGCCATAGAATCTCCCCAGGAGCCGGTTACTATCCTTATATTAGGCCGGGATACCAGAGATACTGAAAATGATATAGGCAGGGCTGATACCATAATGCTTTTTTATTTAAATCCTAAAGAAAACAACGGAGTCCTTCTTTCCATTCCCAGGGATACTCTGGTGGAAATACCGGGGCATGGGGAGGATAAAATAAATCATGCTTATGCCTATGGCGGGGAAGAGCTTATGATAAAGACAGTCAGTTCTTTTCTGGATGCGGAAATAAACCATTATGTGACTCTGGATTTTGAAGGGTTTGTACGGTTAATTGATGCCCTGGGAGGAGTAGATATTACCATTGATAGACCTATGGTTGATCCAAAGAGCGGAGCTAATTTCTCGGCTGGCAATCATCGCTTCACAGGAGAACAAGCATTATCATATACCAGAAGCAGAGTTACAGAGCTTGGAGATATTGGCAGAATCCAGCGTCAGCAGAATTTATTTAGAGAACTCCTGATACAGAAATTAAATGTAAGATACTTATCCAGTGTTCCATATTATTTTAATATTCTGGTAGAAAATACAAGAACGGACCTGGATATTTTAACTATCCTTAAATATTCAAAGGCAGCCCTATCCTTTAGTTCTGAAAATTTTAAAACAGCTATTATCCCTTCTCGTTCAGATTGGATAGAAAATGGAACTATTAGTGTTCAGATTACGGACATTGAAGAAGCAAGAGCTATGTGGGAACGTATAATTAGTGGTGAGCCAGCAAGCAAGTACAATGCAGAGTATGTTGAGATTGATAAAATAGTGGATTCAATGACCCAGGATACAGAATATAGATTTAAAATTAAGGTGAAAAATACCGGAGCTTTGACCTGGAATAGAAATGGCGATAATCCAGTATACCTGGGCTATCACTGGATAGATTTTAATAGCAAAGAAATGGTAGTTTTTGATGGTAAGAGAAGTATTATACCTGAAGATGGAGTTAATGCAGATAATGAAGTAGTATTTGATTCTATCATAATACCTCCCTCAAAACCTGGTGAATATATTCTACAAATAGATCTGGTGCATGAAGGTATAACATGGTTTTCCTTTCAGGGAGTACCGCCTCTGGAGAAGTTTATAACTGTAGATATATCTTATGCTGCTCAATATAATGACGGAGGGAATACCCCAAATTATTTAGATCCAGGACAAGAGTTTGAAATTAAAGTTAAAGTAAAAAATAATGGTTTTTTATTATGGGGTTTTTCTGGACAAAACAGGATAGACTTAGGAACACATTGGATTAATAGAGACACAGGAGAAGTTGCGATCTGGGATGGAGATAGAGGATTACTGACTTATGATGTTTCTCATAATGAAATTACAGCGGTAAATATAAAAATAAAGGCACCCGGCAAGCCTGGTAAATATATATTACAATATGATATGGTACATGAAAGAGTTGCCTGGTTTTCTGAAAAAGGAGTAATACCCCTGGAAGTAAATGTAGATGTTGGCCAGGTTATAGATAAAAGTATAACCAGTCGAACCTATATTATAATTTCTAATGGTAATGGCATAAGCGGATCTGCGGTAAAGTTTAAAGATTATTTAAAAGTCTACGGATTTAAAATATTGGGGCTTTCCAATGCGGATAGTTATAATTATGAAAAAACTGTAATATACTATAGTAAGGAAAATAAAGAAAAAGCAGACCAACTGGCGATAATCTTTTCGAGTTATGAGATGAAAGAACTGTCATCAAGTATTTTTAAAGAAATATATGGTAAAGATGCAGATGCAGCCATAATAATTGGTAAAGATTATTTAGAAAATATACAGTAAATTATAGCTCGTAAAAAATTGAAATATTGAAATGAATTTACTAAAAATTAAAAGTAATATAATCCAGGCAATATTTGATATAGCCATATTCTTTTCATCATTTACTATATCTTTCTATTTAAGAGGGCAGTTAGAAATAAGAGGGCTGGAAGGTCTTACCCAGGAATATACTGCCAATATTGTAATTATAGAATACACTCTGATAATAATTGCAGTTAAGCTTTTAAGTTTCATTCTATTTGGTGTCTATAGAAAAATCTGGAAATATGCCAGTTTTAGAGACTTTCTTACCATTGTTGAGTCGCTGGCTTTAAGTTCTGCATTTATGGTGTTTATCTTTTATGTAATTGAGGCACCGTATTTTCCAAAGAGCATACTTATAATAGATTTTCTCCTTACTTTAATACTAATTGTAGGTTCAAGATTCTCAGTCAGAATGTTTAACGAGATGAAATTTGGAAGCATTTATACACGCAGGAAGAGAACCTTGATTGTTGGTGCCGGTGATGCAGGTGAAATGATAGTAAGAGAGATGATAAGGCAGAGGAATAGCGAATATGTTCCTGTAGGATTTTTAGATGACGATAAGGCGAAAATCGGACATCAAATTCATGGGATAAAAGTTTTTGGAAAAACTGATGAGGTTAAGAAATTTATTAAAAAACTGGCTATTGATGAAATAATAATCGCAATACCCTCAGCCAGTGGTGAGGTTAGGAAGAATATCACTTTTAAGGCAAAAGAAGAAGGGATATTTTGTAAAACCCTTCCCAGCTTGTATGAGATAATAGATGGAAAAGCGCACCTATATCAGATAAGGGATATACGGATAGAAGACATTTTAGGCAGAAAGCCCGTAAATCTTAATTATAGTCAGCTTTTAAGTCAGCTTAAAGGCAAATCAATCCTTATAACGGGTGCGGGAGGATCTATTGGTTCCGAGCTCTGCAGACAGGTAATAAGGTTTAAACCATCAAATCTGATTCTTGTTGATCATTCGGAGAATAATGTGTTCTTGATAGAACAGGAACTTTCCACAAAACTTAATTATTCTAATGCCATACCTATCGTTACCGATATAAGAGACAGTTCCAGTATCAATGGTGTATTTAAAAAGTATAAGCCTGAAATTGTATTTCATGCGGCAGCCTATAAACATGTTCCGCTTATGCAGTTAAACCCGGAAGCCGCATTGCAGAATAACTTTCTGGGTACAAAAGCAATGGCAAAATTGTCTATCTCCAGCGGAGTTAAAAAGTTTGTAATGCTCTCTACGGATAAGGCGGTTAATCCCAGCAATGTAATGGGTATATCAAAATTGCTTTCTGAAAAATATCTGCAGACACTTTCAAAAGTCAGGGATACGGTTTTTATAATTGTAAGATTTGGAAACGTGCTTGGAAGCCAGGGCAGTGTCGTACCCATATTTCAAAATCAGATAGAGAATGGCGGACCTGTAGTTGTCACTCATCCAAAAATGACAAGGTTCTTTATGACCATTACCGAAGCCTCGCAGCTGGTAATACAGGCATGTGTCATGGGCAATGGTAGCGAAATATATGTTCTTGATATGGGAGAACCTATAAACATCTTAGATCTGGCTAAAAATATGATTAGACTTTATGGATTAGAGCCTGAAAAGGATATTAAAATTACTTATTCCGGGGTAAGACAGGGAGAGAAATTTGCCGAAGAACTAAAAAATAGTGATGAGAAACTTATGCCCACAGGTTTTCCTTCGATATTTGTAACCAGGAATAAAAATAAGGAAAACAAGGAAGAGATACAAAACTTATTGTTTAATATTGAAAAAGAGATTCAGCTTTATGACTACAAAAACCTATTTAAAGATCTAAAAAAGATTGTTCCTAATTTTAATGAGAAAAAAATGTGGTCCTCCAAGCTGCAGATATAGAGACTGGCGGGTTTTTGGTTTATGGTTTATAGAGTTACAAAAAGAATTTTTGATATATTATTCTCAATTATTTCAATAATATTATTTATCCCTTTCTGGATTATCATACCAATACTTGTAAAAATTGATTCCCCGGGAAGCGTAATATTCAAGCAGAAAAGGATTGGTGTAAATAGCCGGTATTTTACCATATATAAATTCAGGACCATGAAGAAAGGCACTCCTGATATTCCCACAGATGAACTAAAAAACCAGAGCAATTTGAACACAAGGGTTGGAACAATACTTAGGAGATTAAGCATAGATGAAATTCCTCAACTTATAAATATATTGAAGGGCGATATGAGTTTTGTAGGTCCCAGGCCTGCATTATATAATCAGAAACTGCTGATAAAATTACGGAAAGAAAAAGGTGTGGATAAAGTCCGGCCAGGGGTAAGCGGGCTTGCTCAAATTAGTGGAAGGGATGAGCTTTCAATTCCTGATAAGGTTATGTATGATGAGTTATATATTAAGGATGCTTCAATACTATTGGATATAAAGATTTTTTTAGTTACAGTAAAAGCAATACTTACTGGTAAGGGTGCAAACTGATCTAAATATTTTTTGGTGATTTATTTAATTTTTTTTAAAGCAGCAGTTATCTGATTGTTTATATCTTTAATCCTGAACTTCTAACTCCTTTATTAATTTTTCTATACCATCTTCAAAGCTTGTAGGAGAGAAGTTAAAATCTGCTCTGGCTTTATCATATGGATATGATTTATTGATTACCATTCTCTCTATCTGGTCGGCAACCAGAGAAGGATTTTTAGAAATTTTGGAGTATATTGAGATTAAGAGTATACCGAGTTTAATGGGGATTTTTATTACTTTAAATTTCTTTTTTAATTTGTTTCTCACAATATCCAGCATTTCATTATATTTTAAAGGATTTTTACCGGCTATATTATAGGTCTTACTATAGGTTTTTTTGTTATCTAAGGTACCAGCAATAGAGTTGGCTACATCTTCAATATATATAGGCTGAATTAGATTATTACCGCTTCCGAAAGTTATAAAAAAACCTTTCCTTTTTATAAACCGGATCATTTTTGAAAAATTAATATCATTTTTTGAGCCATATATCATAGAAGGCCGGAGGATTGTATAGTCCAGACCGGAATTTTTTATCAGGCTTTCAGAATCTATTTTTTGCTTCTTAACCATACTTTCAAGGGGGATTAAAACAGTAGTGGAGCTTATAAAAACAACTCTTTTAAGTCCGGTGCGCTTGACTGTGTTCAGGAAAGTTTCCAGAAGATGAGTATATTTAAGGTCAATCATATAGACTGCGTTTTTTGCTTTTTTGATGGCTGTAATTACCGAATCCCCGCTCTGCAGTGTTCCTGTATTGAATTTAATCTTTTTGCCTGCTGCTCTTGCAGCATTTAAAAGCCTGGACCTATCGCTGTCTGCTCTTACCAGACAATCGACATCATAATTATTTTCCAGCAGTTTTTTTAGAACTGGCGGTCCCAGGAAACCTGTTGATCCGATAAGTAGAACCATTTTCACCCTTTTTTTATAATCTTAAAATTATATAAAATATTTTATAATTATCCTACTGAATTAAAGTAGATACTTCAAAGAGTCGGAATACTTGCTTTATTGACATAACCATAATTATGTTTTAAGTGAAAACCTTATATAAGTTTAAAAAAATTTTTATATAAGTATATCAAAACAGTCAAATCCCCTTGGCGCAATAACTTCAAAATGCTTTCTATCCAGAGTAAGGATTTTATTAATCTTAAGCCGCTCAGCTATAGCTACAATTGAAGCATCTACATAACCAATATTAAGAGTATCGTACTTTTTTAATATTTCTATAATTCTTATAATATCTAAATCTTTTAAGAGTTCTAATTGAAAACTTGTCTTTATAATTTCCTCTAGAAAAATAAGTTCTATCTTATTTCCGAATCTACTATTTAACATATAACATATCTCACCAATAGTAGTAGAAGGTAGAATATATACATTCTCTTTTTCTGTGAATATTCTTTTTAGGTATTCATGCTTTTTATATTTCTTATCCATCAGACCAATAACTGCACTAGTATCTAAAATAATTTGCATTTTAGTCCTTCCCAAAATTTTTCTTTAAATATTCTTCATCATTTTCAGCAAAATTAGGATCTCCACTATTAACAATACCAATTATACCAATTTCCTTCTTGGGAACTTTTTTAGCCACATATTCAGTAACTGCTTCTCTTATTAAAAAAGAAGTAGATTTATTGGAAAATTTAGCCATGTTTTTGAGTTTTAGCATGATGTCTTTTTCTAAAAGTATGGATGTTCTTTCTTTTTCCATTTAGCACACTCCGTTTCTCATTATATCAACAAGTATATTAATAATATGAATATTAATAATATTAATATGTATAATTTATAATGTCAATTATTCATTAAGCTGGTATATGATTTAAGGATTAAATTATAGAAAATTTGTGGTATTATCTTATAGATTTTTAAACTCACAGGGTTTTATAGAAAGAGAAAAGACCGTATATGTTATGGATTATTTATATGTGCGCGGCAATTGTGGCTGTACTGGCAGCGTTATACTTATATGCATTCAAGTATGAGCCGGCTAATTTTAAATTGTCAGATGTGGATATTTTCATAAAAAATAATCTGAAATTTAAAGCCGGTAAGAATAAATCAGATAAACCTATCCTGACATTCCTGCATCTATCTGATTTCCATCTGCGGAAAAATTCTAAGGGAAAAAAATTATATAAATTTGTAAGGAACTTAAGTAAATTAAATGTGGATTTTATCTTGATTACCGGTGATTTAACGGAAAATGATAAAAATATCGAATATTTGATCAATATGCTTTCGCCGCTTAAGGCAAAATACGGAAAATATGCTGTTTTTGGAGTACATGATCACTATAATAAGGCTTTAGTTGAGTTTATAAGAAATATGTTTAAAAAGAAAAGGAAATATAAAAAAGAAAACGATGTTACCTATATGGCAAAAAGATTAAAAGACATTGGTATTGAAGTTTTAAGAAATGAAAGCAGAAGGATTAATATAGGAAGTTATGACATAGGTGATATTGAGATTATCGGACTTGATGACCCTATAATCAATAAGATTGATATAGCCAAAGCATTTTCTCATATCAGTACTATTATAGATAACAGGTCAGAACTGCCAGAAAAATCTGATTATAAAAATGCCTATAAAAATATATTTAAATTAAAAGAAGAGAAAATACATAAAATAAATAACAGAGGAAAATTACGCATAATACTTATGCATACACCTGATACTGATTCAATAATTAATCTAGCCCGTAAAGAAGTTGACATTATATTTGGCGGGCATACTCATGGAGGCCAGGTAAGACTTCCACTGGTTGGAGCAGTAGTTTCAGGATGTAAAATAAAGACAAAATTTGCCTCGGGCCTTTTTTATTTTAGAAATTTTGTTCTTTATGTGACCAGAGGTCTTGGAGAGGGCAGATATTCACAGTTCAGATTTTACTGCCAGCCGGAGGCAAGCCTGGTAAAGATATATAAAGCTAAATAGAAACAGCTAGATTGATGAATGGCCATTATTTTAGTAATATTACTTTTAAGTAATAACTGTTTTATACAAGTGTTGAAAATAATTTTATGATTTATATTATTTTATGAATATCAGGAATAAACAGGCTAAAAAAAGAAAAAAAAGACAGAGTCCAATCTTAAGATTTACTTTTATTATAATTCTTCTTGCAGTAGCCGGGTGTATTATCTTTTATAGTATTGATAATCCTGATTTTGTAAAAAATAAATTCTCTTCTCTTTTTAATGACAACGAAAGCGAATTAATGGTATCAGATTTACCAGAGACAGACACAGGTCAGTTAAGCAGTAGTGTTGAGGAGTCCGTTACCGGGGAAGATTCTGGTGAGAACGAAATAGAGAGTATAGATACTGGTAAAACTACTACTGAAGAAAGTATAGACAGTGATCAAACCGGGAGCGGTCTGTCTTTGTGGCAGAAAATAAAGAATTATTTTATAAATCGGAAAAATGGTGTAAAAGACGGGAAAGTTTACCCTTCCAGATTGGAAGTTAATTTTTATTTTCTCGGTCTTGGGGAAGAGAAGAAGCTAGTTTCTGAAAAGAGAACCATAATTGCAGGCAGTCCGGATATTGCAGTAAAAAATGCTGTTCAGGGGCTGCTTAAAGGTCCTACCCAATCGTATCACTTTCCGTTAATACCGGCTGGAACAAAGCTGCTTAATGTAGAGACTTATGAGAATATAGCCGAAATTGATCTTTCTCAGGAATTCCTGGAAAATAGCCTGGACACCAGAATTCTGGACGAATATATAATTTACTCAATTGTAAATACTCTAACAGATATTCCTGGAATAGAGGGGATTATTTTTAAAATTGAAGGTATGAGGATTAAAGAATATGGCAATGTGGATCTATCCGTTCCAGCCATCAGGAATAAAGAATACATAGATGAAAATGAGGAATGATTTATAAGGACCATGACTGATTCTTCAGTCAATTACAAATAAGAGAGTGGAAAATACAAAAGGCGAAAGGTGGTTAATTTGAAAGTACTTGTAACAGGAGGAGCAGGCTTTATCGGCTCAAATGTAGCAGATGGGCTGCTGGAGAAAAACTATAAAGTAGTTATTGTAGATGATCTTTCCAATGGCAGGAAGGAAAATTTACCAAAAGAAGCTAAATTCTACAAATGTGATATAAGAGATAAAAAATTATACAGTATATTAAAAGAAGAAAAACCGGATATTTTAATACACAATGCCGCCCAGCTAAGTGTAAGGATATCAGTTGAAAATCCTCTGATGGATGCAGATATAAATATAATGGGAGGGCTTAATGTGATTAATGCATGCCATACATATAATGTGGATAAAATAATATTTGCATCAAGCGGAGGCACAGTATACGGAGAGCAAAAATATTTCCCGGCAGATGAAGAGCATCCCACCAGCCCCATATCTCCTTACGGAGTGGCAAAGCTTGCTACAGAAAAATATCTATACTATTTTTACAAGAATTACGGTTTAAAATATATATCCTTAAGATACGCCAATATATATGGTCCCAGACAGGATCCCTATGGAGAAGCAGGAGTAGTGGCTATATTTTCCAGTAAAATACTGGAAGGCAAGAATCCTACTATTAATGGAGATGGGCTTCAGACCAGAGATTATGTGTATGTGGGAGATGTTGTGGATATAAATCTTAAAGTTATTGAAAGTGATTTTACCGGCCCTCTAAACGTAGGAACTGGTAGAGAGACTACAGTGGTGGAGCTGTTTAATATTTTAAAAGAAGTATCAGGAAAAGACGATATTGAAGAAATTCACGGCCCTCCTAAAGAAGGAGAGCAGAGAAGAAGCCAGCTCTCCTATAAACTGGCCAAAAAAGCACTGGGCTGGCAACCTAAGGTATCTATAGAAGAAGGCCTTAAACTGACTTACGGCTGGTTTAAAGAGAATATGTAAAAGATTTATAACATAAATGTGTTAGAATAAAATTATTATTATGGAAAATAAACTCAAAAGAAATAAGCGGAAAATTCTTAATATAGTCCCCACCCCATTCTTTGCCGACAGAGGATGCCATATGAGAATACTGGGGGAGATGAAGGCACTGGCAAATTATGGGTATCAGAATATTATTGTGACCTATCATAACGGCAGGGATCTGGAGGGACTTGATATAAGAAGGATAATAAATATTCCCTGGTACAGGAAACTGGAAGCAGGCCCATCCATACATAAATTCTACATAGATATCCTTCTATTTTTTAAGGCAGCAGCTGTATATTTTAAGGAAAAACCGGATATAATATACGGCCATCTTCATGAAGGAGCTTTTGTAGGTGGTCTTATCAAATATCTTTTGACTTTTGGCAGAGCTCCGCTTGTTTTTGATGTCCAGGGAAGTCTGACTTCAGAGCTTGATACTTTTAACTGGATTAGAGGCAAGAAGCCAGTCAGGTGGTTTTTCCATACCCTGGAGAAGTTCATCTGCAGGATGCCTGATTTTTTTATATGCAGTTCAGTGTCAAACGGGGATATTATTAAAAATAGATTTCATATAAAGCCGGATAAGGTCAGAGTTGTAATAGATGGAGTGCATACTGATTTTTTTAGCAAATCCTCAAAGAAAGGATTCAAGGAGGAGCTGGGAATACCAAAAGATGCGCCACTTATAATCTTTACCGGGGCGCTTCTTGCCGCTAAAGGAATCTGGAATTTAGTCTCAGCCATTCCCTTGGTCCTTGAAAAAAGAAAAGATGTCCATTTCTTGATAGTGGGCTATCCTGTGGAAGAGACAGCGGTAAAAGTCAGGGAGCTTGGAGTGGAGAAGAACGTCCATCTTACCGGTATGGTTGATTACTATGAGCTTCCGGATTATCTGCTGGTAAGTGATATAGCGGTGGAGCCAAAGGTGGATAAGGCAGGTGAAGCCAGCGGTAAGGTTATAAACTATATGGGCGCAGGGCTTCCGGTAGTATGTTTTGAGGGTAAGAATAACCGCAGGTTTTTAGGAGAAGGCGGGATCTATGCGGTTGATGATAAGGTAGAAAATCTCGCGGCTCAGATGATATGGGCTGTTGAGAATCCGGATGAAGCAAAAAGGCTGGGAGAGTTAAATAGAAAGAGGGTAGAAGAAGTATTTTCCTGGAACAACAGCATAAAGACTACGGTAGAAGCTTTTGAGAAATTGATTTCAAAGTAGTTTTTATTGATTAAATTTTTAATAAGTCTTTATAATTAAGGTAGATTGTAAGAAAATATATTTATTGATATCATACTTCAAAATTAGGTTTAAAATTTATTGACATTTTCTAAAGGAATAAGAATGAAAGTTTGTGTCATAGGAACGGGATATGTCGGCCTGGTCAGCGGTGTGTGTTTTGCAGAAATTGGCAATACGGTATTCTGTGTTGATAAAGATAAAGATAAGATTGAGCTGCTCAAAGCGGGAAAAGTACCTATATTTGAAGAAGGCCTGGTGGAACTTATAAAAAAGAATATAAAAAATGGTAATTTAATATTTCATTCAGATACCGGTTTTGGAATTAAGGAAAGCGATATTATATTTATATGTGTGGGCACTCCACCACTGCCTTCAGGAAAACCTGATCTTTCAGCAATTGACGAGGTGGCAAAATTAATTGGCCGGAATCTTAATGGTTATAAAATTATTCTAAATAAAAGCACAGTACCTATAGGTACGGCAAAAAGGATTAAAAAAATAATTAAGGAAAACCAGAATGGTGACAGCAAGAACTATGATTTTGATATAGTATCCAATCCTGAGTTCTTAAAGGAAGGCGAGGCCGTAAAGGATGCTTTCTTTCCCGAAAGAATTGTAATAGGATCTGAAAGCAAAAAAACAATAGATATAATGAAAAAACTCTACAAGCCAATAATAAACCAGGACTTTGGTTATGCAATAAATAATATTAATAAAAAGGATAAAATACCAATACTGATAACAGATTCAACCAGTGCAGAGCTTATAAAATACGCTTGTAATGCGTTTCTTGCCACCAAGATTTCTTTTGTTAATGAAGTTGCCAATATATGTGAAAGAGTTGGTGCCAATATTCTGGATGTGACTTATGGAATGGGGCTGGATAGCAGGATTGGATCCAGATTTATGAAAGCGGGAATTGGATGGGGTGGATCATGTTTCCCCAAAGATGTCAGGGCATTAAGCTACACTGCTGAAGAGTACGGTTCACCGGCAAATATCTTAAATGCAGTAATCCAGGTTAATAATCAGCAGAGATTTAAAGTAATACAGAAAGCTATGGATATGCTTGGAATTATCGATGACAAGATTATTGGTGTCCTGGGTCTGTCCTTTAAGCCAAACACAAATGATACCAGGGAAGCACCTTCTGTTACCATAATTAATAAATTCTTGGAGCTTGGAGCAGAAGTGAGGGTTTATGACCCCATCGTAAAGGAATATCCGGATGGTATGGACAGTGGAGCTATTATGGCAGTCAGTCCTTACGGGGCAGTGAAAGGAGCAAATTTAATGGTTCTGGTTACAGAGTGGAGTGAATTTTATGATCTGGATTTTGAAAAGATTAAAAACCTAATGGCCAATTGCAATATTATAGATGGAAGAAATATACTGGACAAGCAAAAACTTCAAAAGATGGGTTTTAAGTATGCAGGTATCGGATATTAATTAGCACTAGCTTTAGGAGGCTTGTTTTGATAGACGGAGTTAAAATAAAAAAGCTAAAGGTTATTCCTGACGAGAGAGGCAGACTTATGGAGATGCTTCGCTCGGATGATGATCTCTTTATAAAATTCGGGCAGGT
>Ga0307378_10002706_pt1 | contig 26664 bp, 17 predicted proteins | sample UN1MG_FD_202238 | JGI IMG/M metagenome (GOLD analysis project Ga0307378, IMG submission 202238) | Soil microbial communities from Risofladan, Vaasa, Finland - UN-1 | ecosystem: Environmental > Terrestrial > Soil > Coastal area > Acid sulfate soil | place: Finland: Risofladan, Vaasa | collected...
CAACTGGTCCCATTGGGGATCTGTCAGTTTTATTGTCTGTCCCATGACAACCTCCCGGCGGTTCCACCGCCTTCGTTCTTATTATTAACAAGGTCGTCAAAATGGGACTTTTTATATGAATCTTTTTGCGTTCCTACTTAGTCGCTCTCGTCGTGTATAACCTCCTCGACAACGCGCTCCTCTCTATGCGCAAGCGTAGTCGGAAAGAGAGGTCGGTGGTTGTCCGAACAAGACTGTCCGCGATGACTGCGGTACTAACGGTTCAGGATGTCGGAACCGGTATAGAGGATGAGTTCCGCGACTTGATCTGGAAGCCCTTCTTTTCCACGTGGAGGCGTGGCATCGGATCGGGCATCGGCCTATTCATGTGCAAGTACATTGTAGAGGACTTCCACGGCGGTCGTATTGATTTTGAGTCACACTGTAATGTAGGAACCACGTTTACTGTGGAACTCCCGAGTAACGTGGACGGGATCTGATATGGGAGGGTGAGACATGAGCGGAAAGACATCGCAGGTTCCGGACATTAGGATATTGCTCGTTGATGACGACCTTTCGTATGTAAGGTCGCTAAAAGCCACTCTGGAGACCTCCTACGCGCAGCTTGCCGGGCTCATTGACGTGGCGACCTCCACATCCGAGGCTCAGGCCCGGCTAGCAGAAACGCATTACGATATTATGATCCTGGACATAGACTTCACAGACGCAGGGGAGGCGTCAGACGCCGGGATTGACTTCCTAGAGAGTGTTAAGAGTGTCTCCCCCGCGATGCTTGTCATTCTAACAACTGGCGTTGCGGATCGCGCTACCGTTTTTCGCGGAGGCAAGCGGGGGGCGTTTGACTTCCTGGAGAAGCGCGATGTTTCAGACGAGGACCTGCTGCCTACTATGAACAGAGCGCTGGCCCATGTACTTCAACAGAAACGCATCCAACGGCTGTCAGGGGTCGTTGCTCAGCGGGATGCTGTCATTCTTCTGTATCGAAAGGTGGCATGCACAGCTGCCCAGTTGGTGCTGTCAGTCCTGCTGGGTATTGCGACAGTTTTTCTTCTGTCACCCCTGATTAGCGGCAACCTATACCGCTTCGGACTGTTCTGCCTTGTGATGCTATTCGCAGCTGTCTTCTTTGAAATGCTCAAGAGATTCGCATTCAAGCTCGGCAAGTTCGATTTGTCAGCTTCGGGAGTGGCCGACGAGACTGGAGGCAAGGGATCGTCTGCCAAAGAGAATCGAGGGACTAAGGAAGATACGATATAACAAGCTCTTCCAACGGACGCGGACAAGCCGCTCCGCTGAAGAGCGGCGTTAGGAATTTCGTAATCGTACCCTCAGAAGACTGCATCAGTCTTTTGAGGGTTTCTTTATTTTGGAGGTGTTTGTCTGGTATGAGCGTTGTGTCCGAAGCGTACGACATCCTCTTTCTCTTTTTCGCACACGTGGGCTCTATAGACCTCTTAATAGACAAGCAAGAACTCGTTAGAAATAAAGTACTGAAAGTAAATAGTTTATGTGGCAGTGATACCATGGACGTCAGTGTAAGGCGTCAGTTTGAAGGTAAAATCTTCAGATTTCGTAAGATCTCTGAATCTTTCATTTAGCGATTTTTGATAGCGCTATTCTTATATGAGCTGATTAGGTGTAAGCGGCGCGACATTGAATTTGTTTCCCTTGCCTTGTATCCTGACGAAGCGTACAATATGGATTGACAAGTATGGTAACAATGGCTAGTACATACGATTGAAGCGGATTCCGATCACCATCCGCTATAATGGCAGAGCCGTGAGCGTGGCTTCACAAGGGTCGGACTACGGATTGCTTCGGCCGTGATGTGGGGCTTTCCAGAAATTTGTAGGTTTTTAAGAGTTTTGGTGCAATTAGCTTTCGCCGGAATGACCAACATAGCCCTTCAATCTGTTGACTTTATTCGTGCTGACGGCAAGCTTACCACAGGTTTAGTCCCTGTCCGCAAAGATGGCAATACGAGGACTACTCTGAGTATCGACGAGAAAGCTGCTGTCTTTGACGCAGAGTCGTTCGAACGCGTTGATTTTGTGTATTTTCGTCGGTTCTTGGACGGACGCTCATCTCAGGTTGCGGCATACGTCGTTGATAACTCCGATGAGAGACTCGACGAAGAAGCATTGGCGGGACTTCACCTGCAAGTCTGGCTTCAAGGCACGACGCCCCTGCTTTATGTGGCGTGGCCTAGTCGAGTAGATGTGTTGACATGCGCGCGGGGGCCTGACTTCTGGAATGAACAAGCCGAATCGTGCCAATATAATCCCGCCAGAAAATTTGATATCCTGAAAACTGCTGGTGAGATCAGCAGCGAGATGCGCAAGTTCTCTGCGTTACGTCTCGCAGACGGAACGTTTTGGGAAGATCCCCACAGTGCCAAATTGGCAAAGCATGATAAGGCAGCACATCAGTCGCTGATCCAAGCCGTTGTCGAAGCAGACAGGGAGATTGACGGCAAGAATAATCCGGTCCCGAGACGACTACTTCTGTTAATGGTGCTCATTAAGTATCTTGAAGATCGTGAAGTCTTCCCCAATAGTGGCTGGTTTGGTGGATTCCATAAGGGAGCAAGGAGTTTCTTTGACGTTCTGAAAGGCGGAATACCTGACGAGGTTGAAAGGTTATTGAAGTTCCTTGAAGATAGATTCAACGGGGACGTATTTGATCTCTCACGCTTATGCCAGCGAAAGCTCACAAAGACGACTCTGAAAACATTTGCCTATCTTGTTGAAGCAAGGACACTGAAGCGCCAGCGGTACCTTTGGGAGCAATTCTCTTTCAAGCATCTGCCTGTTGAGATAATTAGCCATCTTTACCAACGATTCGTCGAGGATGGGCATGGTACTGTCTACACACCTGCATTCCTGGCAGCTTTATTGCTGGATCATGCTATGCCGTACGACAAACTTACTGGTGATGAGCGCGTATTGGATCCAGCTTGTGGATCCGGAGTCTTCCTTGTTGGCGCATTCCGCAGGTTAGTAAATGTCTGGCGCAGCCGACATAACTGGAGACGCCCAAATGTTGAGAAGCTTAAGGAAATTCTCACGCAGAGCATTCATGGAATCGATCTTGATAGAAACGCCATAGATCTGGCGGCGTTCAGTTTGTCCTTAGCTATCTGCGACGCCTTGAAGCCGGAGGTAATCTGGAATGAACTGAAGTTCGATCCTCTCCGTGAATCGAATTTGTTTGAAGCAGATTTCTTTCGCTTGCTTCCTGACAACCGGGAAGGTTCTTCTGCTATTCTTGACAAGCAATTCGACATAGTCGTCGGAAATCCACCATTTGAATCCACGCTGACGGAAGCTGGAAAGGAAATCGATGAGCTTGCGCAGCAGCAAAATAGTAGTCGGGGAAAATGCCCAGACAAACAGGTCGCCTACCTGTTCTTTGAGCAGGCATTGACTGTTCTACGCCCCAACAGTGGCCGAGTGTGTCTGATTCAACCCTCACAACTGCTTTATACTCGTGATCCCAGAGCCTTTTTTGTCAACCTATGTAAACAATATCGCATCGATTTGGTTCTCGACTTTACCTCCATTCGCAACCTGTACGAGGCAGACCCAAAAACACTCGCAGTATTGGCTTATGCCAGCAAGCCGGATAAAAACCACTGGATTAATCATTGGACATTCCGGCGAACAGCAAGCGTTCACGAGAGAATTTGCTTTGAGTTGGATCATTACGATCATCATCGCATCTTGCAGGAGGAGGCCGAGGAGAATCCGTTTGTGTGGCGTGCGAACCTTCTTGGAGGTGGACGACTGGTTGGCATGTCAAAGCGTCTGCGGAATATGCGTACTATGGTGAAATATCTTCAGAAGAACAAGGAAGAAAAAAAGTGGGATTATGGTGAAGGTTTCATTGCAGCAAAGACAGGAAGGAGAGAACCGGCTACTTTCTTAACAGGCAGACCACTTCTACCAACTGACGCCTTCACAGCTTCAGGCATTGATGAGACCCGCATCGGAACAGTTACGGAGACACACTTTCGCTCTGCGTATAAAGAGGATCGGTATAGTGCACCACTTGTTTTGATAAAGGAGAATGATTGTCTTCCCGTCGCTTTTAGGAACAGTGGATTTCTTGCATACCGTAATGAAATTGTTGGAATCCATGCACCCTTATCAGATACGAAGGAGTTAAGAAAACTATATGATTTTCTCTGTCAGCAACACGATTTGCTTCGTTTTATTGTGACACTACATGGGTCGCGTTCCTTTATTTCTAAATCTACAGCGATTCTCAAGAGGGATATCGATCAACTTCCTTTCCCTGAACAGAGACATTTGCTTGATCTTTCGTTTTGGGAGCAAGCTATCCAGAGCGATGTGCTTAAGTATATGGCCAGCTATGTTCGACTTGGCCAAAACTCAGACTTGCTGCGCAAGAAAGCTGAAAAAAGCGATCTGGCTCGGTATTCGAACATGTTCTGCGAAATGCTTTGTAGCATTTACGATAACTTGCGAGCAACCGATCCTGTTTTCCTCAATGGATTGACCTGTCAGCCATTTTACTTCGGCGATCATCCGAACGTTTCCTGGCTTGATGAAGATGCGGAAGGTGAGTTGCGAAAGCTGATTTACTACCAAAACCATAAGCATCTGCAGACTGTTCGGATTTTCCGCTTATACTCTGAAAATGTTATGCTAATTGTCAAGCCGGATCGACTTCGTTATTGGATTCGCTCAACTGCGATTAGAGATGCCGATGAGACTCTTATAGACTTACGGGAGCAGGGATACTAAGCATGGGGAGGAAGCGAAGTAAGACAAGTTTTATTGGTCAAATCACCTCCGGGATTTCGGCCAACACTCTCGCTCTCAGAACGATCGATTTTGTGCGGCAACAGTTGCCTGCCTGGCGCGACGATCCAGACAGACCCAATGAACAATCCGAGAATAAATTGAATTTGCAGTTATGCAAGTTTCTTGGCTTTTGTGCTCAGAGCAGTTTTCCAATGGTTCACTTTGATCATGAGGAGTACCAGTCTGGACGTCGAAGCGTCGATCTGGCAGCATCACTTGTAGAGAGAACGGTTCTTGAAGCACAACTTTACACGATTTACGATCCCATTCTTGTTCTTGAAGGCAAACGGCTCCCTGCACCTTCTTCCGACCGAGAGAAAGAGTACGTTACAGGTAAGGAACGCAAGAGTGGCGGGATTCAGCGATTCAAGTTGGGACTGCATGGTGCAAAGTTAAATGTAGCAGCGATGATTGGTTATGTGCAAGGCCGCTCTGCTCGCCACTGGTATAACAAGATCAATGAGTGGATTTCGGAGCTTGTGAGCGGCAAGACAGAAGATGGCTGTGTCTGGACCGATCGCGAAATTCTTAAGACGATTGAAGAGGACGTGGCAAATGGCATTACAAGTTACTGCTCTGTGCATAGTCGAATGTGCGGGAATGAGATAGAACTCCATCATCTTTGGATTGCAATGTCATGTCTTTGAAAGTGATAAGGAGGGACTCGGTTTGGTTTCGCAGCGGTGTGTCACAAAGTAGGTCAGTCGTCACGTAATAGCCACTTCTCGACAATTTGCTGTTCACTTGTGACTCTCAAAAATGGGCCATTTTGTGCTCGTAAGCACTTTTTCGATAGACACGCTCCATGTTCGCCGGAATGGCTAATGGCTTGAAATTGACAGCCCCCGACATTACTATCTGTCTAGTTGACGGGTTGAGTAATTAAGAGATCCCTGTTGTGTTGTTGCTGTTTTCCCCTATAATAGTGCGCTGATATGCTTGATTTTGAGATAACAACTCACCTTTATAAGGTGGCAACCTACTATCAGTTGCTTGGTGAGAGACGCAAGGCTAAAGCTTTCAAGAGAGCAGCAATGACTCTTGATGGATTTGGCTATTTTGTTCAAGAATCCATTGATAAGAATAGCTTGATGGATCTTCCTGGAGTTGGGCGTTCAATAGCAAAGGCCGTCAATGAAATAATAGAAACAGGAAAGTTGACTCTGGAAGATGAATTGGCTGCCAACTTTCCTCCCTTTATGGCTGAACTGGCTGAAGTCCCTAAATTTGGTTCTCGCTTGCTTGCAAAGATATCTCAGGTTGATTGTAATTCACTTTATGAATTGGAGGAAAAGCTAAACAATACAGGTGTAACACTGCCGTCTGCTGCATCAGCTTCTCTTGACGAATATATTGACGTAAGCGATTTAAAGAGCAATAAATTTTATGGCATTCCCTTGCCAATTGCACTTTCAGTTGCACGTGAAATACAGGATAGTCTTGTTGATTTTAAGATTCAATTAGTTGGTGAAGCCCGTATGAAATGCGAGAGGGTAAGAAGCTTAGATTTTATTACTACCCAACCAGATTACAAAGCTATAGCAAAGGCATTAAGTAACACTCGTTTTTGTCTGGAACAACTTTCTATTGAGGCGGGTGTTGTTAAAGCAATTATTTATCCCAAGCTATTCTGTACTATCTACTCAGTACCAGATACATTGAAAGCCTTTGAATTGCTTAATCGATCTTCCCCGCAGTCTCATATAGAAGAGTTACAGCTTTGCGCCAAAAACAAAGGATTCAAATGGAATGATGAGGGTATTTTCTTAAACTCCCAAAATCTTGTTGCCAGTGCTCTTTCAGAAGCTAATATATATGAATTAATTGAGGTGGATTATATCCCTCACGAAATTAGACATATCCCCTTGCAAGAAGCAAAACGTATCGCAAAAGAGCTGGTAAATCGCGAATCTATTAAAGGTGATTATCATACTCATACATCTTCGAGTGATGGCATTGATGATATAGAGAGAGTGTTACAAAAGGCTAGTTCTCTCAATTATAAGTACCTTGCCATCACAGACCATTCTCATTCTCTTAGGGTCGCAAATGGATTATCAATCGGTGAAGTGCTTAGGCAACATGATAAAATTGAACAGATGAATTCAGCAAACAATTCCACACAGCTTCTAAAGGGCATTGAAGTTGAAATACTTACAGATGGTAGCCTAGACTATCCGTCTGAAGTATTGAAGGGATTTGACATTGTGATAGCAGCGGTTCATATGAATATGCGTATGGCTCCACGCCTTATGACTGAACGTATTCTAAGAGCTATACGAAATCCAAATGTTCACATTCTTGCTCATCCGACAGGTTGTTTGACAAGTCGCCCAGGGAATTTCTTTGCAGCTAGAGACAGATATGATTTCGATCTTGATTTAATATTGAAAGAATGCGCAAAGCATCATGTAGCCCTTGAAGTCAATGCTTTCCCTGAACGACTTGACCTATGCCCAGAAGATGTACAAAAAGCATTATCCTATGGTGCTAAGATTGCTATCGGCTCAGATGCTCATGCGGCGAGTCATTTGCCTCTGATTAACTGTGGTTTGGATGTTGTGCGACGAGCTGGTTGTAAAAATAGTGATATCCTTAATACATATAACTGGCATGCCGCAAAGAAATATCTTCACTCGAAGCCTTCCGAAGAGATAGTTATTGATGACAACCAAGAGAGGATAAAGGGCATGGGGCTATGCTGGTCAAGCCGACAACATAATATGACTTCTCTTTTCAGTGATTTAATAAAAGAGAAAAAAGTTATTGTTGGAATTGATTTGACTGCGTCCGAGGAAAGAGATACAGGGTGGGCTGTACTAAAAGGCAAGAAAGTAGAGACAAATAGGCTCGGCACAGATAAAGAAATAATTGATGCAACTATGGAACAGTTGCCAGATATAGTATCCATAGATTCACCTTTAGCTCTTCCCTATGGCAGGTGTTGCGAAAAAACCGACTGTCAGTGCAGGCAATATGGAATAACCCGTTTCTGTGAGAGATTTCTTATGTCTCTTGGAATAGGCGTTTTTCCTTGCCTGATTCCTTCTATGGTAAATCTGACAATGAGAGGCATAAGACTCGCCAAAGCTTTCGAAGAGAAAGGCGTTTCTGTTATAGAAAGCTACCCTGGGGCAGCCCAAGATATATTAGGGATGCCACGAAAACAACGAGGTATAGATCTTTTATGTGAATCTCTTAAACGGTTTGGGATTGACATTAAAGACACGAATATTTCACATGATGAGTTAGATGCCATAACTTCGGCACTAGTGGGTTATTTTTATCTTTCTGGACAGTACCTTGGACTTGGCGATGAAAGAGAAAATGACCTTATCATTCCTTCTATACCAGCCTTTGATGTTAAAAGTGGCAGGAGCAAGGTGATTGCGTTAGCGGGCGAAACAGGTTCAGGCAAAAGTACTGCTGCCATCTATCTAACCTTAAAATATGGCTTCAAATACATAAGATATAGCCAGGTCATTGCCAAACTTGCTAATTTCAAAGGGAAATATGACAAGAATGCTCTACAGAAAGCCGGGCTTCAATTGCACAATGAATTGGGTCAGCGGAAAATCACGCTTAAGCTAATCGATAGTTTGCCTGAAGACACTCATGTTGTAATTGATGGAGTAAGGTGGGTAGAGGACCTGCAAACTCTACAAGAACATTTTGGTAATAGACTTAAAGCCTTGATGATTGAATGTCCGGATAAGATTATTTCAAGGCGTCTTTTGAAAAGCCCGTTCTTTATGGGAAAGACAGAGGAGGATATCAAAGATTTATTGACTCACGAGGTCGAATCTGAAATAATTACCCTTGGCTTTCATATATCTGAAATAGTCAGCAACAAGGGAAGTTTTAAGGCTTATTATGAAAAGCTTGATACTTTGGTTAGAAATACATGAGATATAAGGGAGAATAGCTATGCCATGTACGATAGTAGTCGGTGGACAGTACGGTTCTGAAGGAAAAGGCAAAGTTGTATCGCTATATTCTTCTTCTCTCGACAATCCTTGGGTTGTTAGATGTGGTGGCCCGAATTCAGGTCATACAACTTCTATCAACGGTGAAGAAGTAATTTTAAGGCAAGTTCCTGCTGGAGCAAGTAATCCAGAAGCGATGCTGCTTTTGGCGGCTGGTTGTGTAATTGATGAAGATGTACTTTTACAAGAAGTACATATGCTGAAACTTGATCGTGACCGAATTATAGTAGATCCAAGAGCCGTTCTTGTTGAAGATATTGATCGTAAAAGTGAGTTGGAGGCATCGAAACAAATTGGAAGTACTGGATCAGGTACTGGGGCGGCTCTTATTCGGCGAATGACTAGGCAGCACAATATTCGGCTTGTAAAAGATTCGGCTAGTTTACAAAAACATGTTCGAGTAGAGTCTGTAGCACCCTTGTTGCATTCATGCCTTGATAATGGGAGTCATGTTGTTATTGAGGGAACACAAGGATTTGGCCTCTCTCTTTTGCATGGCCCTTATTATCCATATCTGACAGCAAGAGATACAACTGCATCAGGTTTTGCAATGGAGGTTGGTTTATCTCCTCGACAAGTTGATTCTATAATTATGGTTATTAGAACTTTTCCAATTCGTGTAGGGGGAAACAGTGGGCCAATTGCAGAAGAGATAAGTTGGGACGATATTAAGGAGATTTCAGGAGCCCCTGAAGTGTTCCCTGAATATACCTCGGTAACAAAGCGATTGAGGCGGGTAGCACATTTTGATATTGAGGCAGTTAAAATGGCTTGCAAATATAACAGGCCCACCTCTCTGGCTATTATGGGCATTGATAGGTTAGACTTTCGCAACTATTGCATAAAAGAAATATCAGATCTAACTGAGGAGGCTAAACGGTTTATATGCAACATTAAGCTTGAAACAGGTATTCCAGTTGAACTAGTTGGAACTGGGTTTGATACTAAAGAGGCAATATTTGCGCAGATTTCCGAGAGGATTCTTCATGGATAAGACTCCTATAGATCGATTAAGAAAGCTTCGTAAAAAGGCAAATAAGCTTGCTATAACGCTAGTGAAAGACCTTAAACCATTTCTTTATGAAAAGGATGAAATAACATTCCGTCGTTTGCCCTATTCCGAATCAACACTAGAGGGCGTTAGCGTCACCACAGAGGGCGTAAGCGTCACCACAACGTGCACCTGCCTTATGGCCTTGACAATGGCCGATAAATTGAAAGACCTCTATGGCCCCAAACCTGAGAATACAGCGAGAAAAGCATTTGAGAGCATTGTCTCCGTAAAGTGGGATAGCTCTGGTCTGGGAGAGCCAAATCCCTTTACGTCCACTCTTGTACTGAGGGCATTTAGCTTTCTCAAAGAGAAGGGACATGTTAGCGAAAAAGACCTTGATGAAATGAAACATAAAGATGAAAAGGGGTGCAAGGAGCGAACGCTTCGTGAAGTCGCAGAATCCCTTGTAGTTGGAATGCCCAAGGAATTTAGGGTTCTGAAATATCCGGCAGCCCCCGCTATTGTCTATTGGTTTATAGATGCTGTTGAGCGTTCAGATTTCAGCCTTGAATCGTGGCAAGATATCTTTATTTGGGCTTCCCATTCATTCTTTAGGCAATTTTCACGTGTATCATCTAAGCAAGAAACGCTCATGGATCCTATCGCCATGGCTATGGCAGCATCTTTATCGGCTAAACTACGAAAGATTGCAAAAGAGGCAAAATTGGGTTCTTCTTCGTCTCTATTAGCCAATTTGCCCTCGAAATTAGAATTAGAGAATAGTATTCATATCCTATTTAACGATCATCAAAGTGAATGCGGCATTTGGCCAAAACATTTCCCCCTATTTCATTATCCAGACGCGGGTTCCAATTATTGTTTTGCTTTTGAAATGTTGGAAGCACTCCTTACCGAATTCGGCCATGACATTATTCTCAAAGATAAAAATGACATAATCCTCAAGGGATTAGAAGATGCGGTCAGGTGGTGTGATGATAACAGGTTGGAATATTTGGAAAGCACTACAAATGAAGAGTATTTCGGATGGAATTCAGGAGGCCAGCTTGCAACCCTTGAAGTGGGAATGCCAGAATCTTGGGCCACTGCAGTTGTTCATATGTTTTTGCATAAGTTGCAGGAAGTTCTGACTGACAGAATAGAGGGTCTTGTCCTAAGTGACTACAGTGCAAAAGAGCATGACAAAGCAGATTCAGAAGAGTGGGACAGACTGCTGGACATCGATTTGGAGCTTGAGCAGACCGAAGAGAAGATCACAGTAAAAGATCTTCTGAATAGAGAAATGCTTTCAACGATTGCAATAGGAGACCGAAAGCATTTTCGAAATAACCCTATGAAAAGTTCACGTTCTGCTCTACTTTTTGGACCTCCTGGCACCTCAAAGACAGCCTTGGTCAAAGCTATTGCTCAGAAACTTGGGTGGCCCTGTATTTTGATAGATCCTTCACATTTCCTAAGCAAAGGTCTGGAAAGCATTTATTCCAAAGCAGATGATGTTTTTCAGGATTTGTCAGATCTATCAGGTGCAGTAATTTTATTCGACGAGATGGATGCTCTTGTGCTCACTCGTGAAGAGAATAAGGTAAACAACATAGATATAACAAGCAGATTTCTTACAACAAGCATGTTGCCTAAGCTTGCACAACTCCATGATGAAGGAAAAGTTATATTTTTTATGGCAACAAATTATGAAGAAAAATTTGATCAGGCGATAAAAAGGCCCGGCCGCTTTGATTTATTATTATGTATGTGGCCACCGTCATGGAAAAGAAAGTTGGAGCGACTGGATGTATTCTATGAAGCAGAAGATCTTGATGAATGTAGAAACATATTAAGTGAATATGTGCAAGATGCTCCTACAAAAGAAATGCTCGACAGATTTACTTATGGCGACATGAAGGCATTCATAAATAACCTCAGAAGAAATAGTACACTTAAGCAAGCTTTAGCCGACAAGAGTAAGTTTCTTTCAAAAGTTGTCCAGTGGGCTAATTTCATAACGCTAAATGAAGTTTCTAACAAAGATGCTACTGAGAGATACAAAGGCCAAAAAAAAACGTCTAAGGTGCAATTATCGTAATTTGTGTTCTAAAATATCGAAGGCAAAGAAGTGTTTATATCTGTTGAGGGTTGCATAGGGTCAGGAAAAACAACTGTAGCGAAGCTACTCGCTGCCGAGCGTAATCTTAATTGCATTTTAGAAAATCACAAAGCAAATCCCTTTATCGATAAGTTTTATTCGAATCCGTCAAGATATGCTTTAGAGACAGAGCTCGCCTTTGTTCTTATTCATTACCACCAGGTGTTTCACAAACTTAAGCAAGTAAAAAATGGGGAATACATTTCTGATTTTCATATTTCCAAGGACCTTCTTTTTGCCAAAATGAACCTTGACAAGAAAGATTTGATCATATTCAAGAATCTTTATACAGCACTCACAGAGCGTTTACCAGTCCCCGATGTGATAGTGTGTTTACAGTGTTCAGATAAATTACTTCTAAAACGCATAGAAGGAAGAAAACGAGATGTTGAAACCCAAACTACTCCTCAATATTTCATCAAATTAAACAGACTTTACAAAGAATATTTCGAAGAAATAGAATGGCCCAAAGTATTGATCTCTATGGATGAACGTGATTTTGTAAAAGATCCTTCTTGTATTCAGCGGTTATCGCGCGAAATAGACGAGTTTTCACGGGCGTAAAGAAATACGAGGGTGCGATGTTCTCCTCATGCGGCAGGATTTAATAGTGGGGACAGTTCAAACCTCGAATGTGCTGCAACAAGTTTGCTACTTGCTTTGTAGTTGTTGGCACCGGTGTCAGAGTCTTATCAGATGCAGGACCATCGGAGCTGCTGTGAGCGCCGAACCCGGGGGGGGGATTGCCTATAGGATCATCTTCTCAAACTCAGGGGATCGCCGGCGGCCCTGGCAATGGCGATACTTTTGAGGACCAGAACGATCGCCTGCAGGTTCATCGATGCCCGGGAATTACTGCTTTTTTCTTTCAATGAATTCTATTATTTGGACCGATTCTGCCGGTGACCAACCTCAAGTGCGTGCCAAAGTGCGTGCCAAACATGCACATTTGACCTTCGGTTGACCTTCTGCTGTTCTTCGGTTGATGTCATAAGTCTTTATTTGACAAACATAAATGGTTTTGTTCACAACGACTTACAAACCCCAATTTCGGATTAGAAATCCGTTGCTCTAAGTCAAATCCCTGTATTAAGCGAAAAGAAAGCACCTATTTGCTTCTCAAATTTTTTCTTGCCGGCTCAGGTGTTATCATCTTCGTCGCTGTAGCGCAGGGCACTTTTATGTATCCCAAAAACGAGCGTCTTTTTCCCCTGATAATGAAACTCCAAAGGGTCTGCATTATTGAATTATCAGGATTGAAATGCGGAGCCGGTTTAGGTTGATATCTTAGAGACTACGTTTTGAGGCCTGCCGTTCATAAACGCCCGTATGTTTGTTAGTGCAATATCCATCAGGCGCTGACGAGCTGCCCTGGTCGCCCAGGCAATATGGGGAGTTATGTAACAATTCTTCGCTTTTAACAAGGGGTCATCAGCTTCAGGTGGCTCCCGGCTCAAAACGTCCAATCCAGCGCCGGCGATTTTGCCGGCATTGAGTGCATCGGCCAGTGCCTTCTCATCAATCAGCGGGCCACGACTGGTATTGATGAGAAAGGCCGTCGGCTTCATCATCTGCAGACGTTGCTCGTTGACCAATCGATAATTGGAATCGGTCAAGGGACAATGCAGACTCACTACATCGCTTTCCCGGAACAGCGTATCTAAGTCCACGGCACGAGCGCTGACCTGTGGAGTTATCGACTTTTCCACATCGAAATAAATGACCTTCATCCCAAAATCTAATGCGAGCCTTGCCGTTGTTTGGCCGATGCGGCCCAGTCCGATGATACCCATAGTCAGGCCTGCCAGCTCAACCAACGGGAAATTCCAGTAGCAGAAATCCCGGCTCCGGCTCCAGGTGCCCGCCTGAACGGATTGCCCGTGCTCGGCGACATGCTGGGTCAAGTTCAGCAGGTGGGCAAATACCATTTGGGCCACTGAGACTGTACCATAGGCCGGTATATTGGTGAGGCAAATGTTCTGTTGAGATGCTGCCTTGACGTCGACGACGTTATATCCGGTTGCTAATACGCCGATGTATCTGAGCTTTGGCAATTGCGCGATGGTCTCCTTGGACAATTGCGTTTTGTTGGTTAATACGATTTCGGCTTCTTGCGCGCGCCGAACAATGTCGCCCGGCGATGTGCGGTCGTGGATGTGACATTGGCCAAGCTCATGCAGCCCGGACCAGCTAAGGTCTCCGGGATTTAACGTATGACCATCAAGCACAACGATTTGCATACTTATACCCTTGAAGGGTTGTAAATTCCCGCGTGTAAAATCATAAACTATTATTGTAAAGCTACTTACCCGCGCACAAACGGGAATTTTCAATCGAGAGCACTATACTAATCTCCCTTTCGATGAAACTTCTCTGCGGCGTTTTTCCTGAATGCCTTCCCGGCCTCATTTAGTTCGCTTAATATCCGGGCAACCGGTTTTCCAGTGGTGTTCCGGGCGGCGGGAATCAATGTTCGGCATTCGTTGGCATCCATGAAACAAACAGCCTCGTACAAGGACTTCTGCTCCTCCCGGGGAATGATTAGGAAGCCATGTTTGTCGGCGTGGATGAGGTCCCCCTCACTGATTCTACAGCCGAAGACCTCTGCCTCGCCGCCCCATCGCACTGGCAAACTGTATGCGTGCCCAACGCACATCCTTCGCGCGACAGCTTTGAAGCCCGCATTGCACATTTCATCGATGTCCCTTACGGCACCGTCCGTGATAGTGCCGACACACGCCAGCGCTTTGTGCACGTTGGCGTTGACTTCTCCCCAAAATGAACCAACACAATTGGGTTTATCCAAGTCCTGGACCACTACGATTTTTGGCCCGGGCACGCCGGCCACGTACTCTCGGTAAGCCTTCCAGGCATCCGGCCTGTTCCGCGCATGGTCAGGATTGCCGGGCTCGATTACAACCGTAACGGCATAGCCGATCATCGGCCCCATTTGAGGCATGAAGTCACGAGTCTCTTCCAGATTCATGCACCCCTTTGTGCGGTCATGTTTGGTGATCTGCTCCCAACCGTTGTAAATCGTTGGGGTATTCCAACGCTTCAACTGCAACAGTTCTTCATGGCTCAGGCACCGCCTCATATCACAATCCTTATTCTCCCGTGGATTCTCGGGGTACTAATTAGTATCTGTTGAGGAAAACAAAAACTGACTATGTCACCCCTGCGAAAGCTGGGAGCAGGGGTCCAGAGCGAAAAAGCTGGATTCCCGCTTTCGCGGGAATGACAAATACTGTTTCCACAACAGGAACTAATTAGGTCTGAAAAACCTTGTTTACTTTTTCCTGTAATTCGCCCGGTATCTTCCGAAACAATAAGTGAACGGCTTCCGAATAGATGATACCGTGCTTGACTTAGCGCCTATCCAAATAACCCGCTCTATTGCGACCGGCTGCAAAGCCCGATGCCTGCGTTGTCAGCCAAAAATGTTCTCAACGTGGAGAAAACCACGCCTCCGAGCATTTTTGGCCTGCCGCCTTGGCCTCGAACTTTTCGCTCGGCCTCATAACGACCCGGTTATTCGGATAAGCTCTTATGTGGCCAAGGAAGTATCCGGGTAGTCAAACTTTTTGCCAAGGATACCACATTCGGAGCATCAGTCAAGACTTATCCGAGCTCGTGCTCGGCATGTTTGACAATACGGTCGATCTCCCGGGACAGAGCTTCATCAAGCGGCTGTGGGGGGTGTGTTGTTAGGATGCTGTTGACATGTTCGGCGAGCCGATCTGCGAATGAGGCAGCTCCTTGAGCCTGCCAACCGTCATAGCTCTGCCGTGTCCATATTTGGTCGGGCAGCCAGAGTTCCTTACGAAAGTGTTCGACCGTGTGTGGTTCAGCCAGGAAGTTGCCGGCCGGGCCTACCGACTTGACAACGTCGGTGGCCAGTGTCCCGGCATTTACCTCGAAACCACGTGCGATTCGCTTGATATAATTCATGAGCTCGTTGTCGAAAGCCAGCCACAGCAGACTGCCGGCATGATCGGTTCCACAAATGCCGCAGTGACCAAAAGTATCGGCACCGGCAAGGACACCCAAAAGCATTGTGCCTGCCTTTTCCATGCCTGCCTGAGCGTCGGGCACTTTCGCATCGGTCAGACCAACATTGATGTAAACGGGAAAGCCATAGAAGTGCGCTATCTGAGTCATCGCTAAAGCCATTAGTCCCTGCTCCGGCGAGCCGAATGAGCAGATGCTTGTGCGCGGATCCATAATGTGCGGGATTCCGCCGTAGGTAACTGCCGTGCCCGGCGCCAGCAATTGCGTCACGACAATGCCTGCCAATATCTCGGCATTTTCCTGCGCCAGTGTACCGGCCAATGTTGCCGGAGCCGTTGCGGTCGTCATCGCCATCGGGCCGATACTGACGGGCTGTCCCGCCTGTGCGAACTCCCTGACTATATCGAGCCCGTCCTTCGGCAACTGCAGCGGACTAATGGGTTCGAGAAAGGCTTCGACCATTGGATTTGCCCGCAGGGCGGCATCGCCACCTGCGATTGTGCGGTATATTTCCAGAATGTAACGGGCCGTCGCTCCGTTGCGAACCCAGCAGCGGGTTGGTTTCGTGGTCCCCTTGACCAGTTCGCCGGTGAGAAAGACATCTCGATATTTCTCGCAGACCTCATCCGGCTGGGCCATTGCGCCGACGATGTTGATGTTGTCCAGGGCATCTCCAAGACGAATTGCGTCCCCGGCATCTTTGATGGTTGCAGGCCGTCTCCGGCCGGTCTTTGCATCTATCCAGCCGAATTGTCCGGGACTTGACATTAGAATGAGCTCGCCGTATCCGAAATTAGCGGCCCGGCTTTTGTCCCGGCCATAGATTTTGTATTTTTTGCCGGCCCGTGCGATGCTGTCCATGACAAGTTTTTCCGGGAGGCTCGCTATCTTGTGGTCCTGGGCTACCTTTGCACCGGCCTCGCCCAGGAGCTGCAATATTTCCTCGTGATGCACCATAACGCCGGTGTCCCGAAGGATTGTTATGCTCGCGTCGTGTATGTCTTGAATCTCTCGCTCGGACAGAAAATTAACTTGTATTGTTGCCATTGTGATTTATTCGGTACACAGGCCGACAAAACTTTAGCTGAGTTTCCTGTGTGGCTGAAGTTGGATACCGAATCCCTGGTCTTAGGTGTGTTACACTATTATAATCGCTTTAACAGATTGTGTACCAGACGCGGGCACCGTAGATGTATTTGCGTAAGAGGCCGCTGTCATCGTATTCAGCGATAACGTGGCCGCCATCATAGACGTATTTGACTATGTAACTACCAACGACATTCTTTTTGATGCGCCTGCCGGCCGGGTCATATTCGCAGGTGCTAATGTAATAGTCATATGACTACTGGAAATGACTATGAGCTTTCTACGTCAACTGCTTTAGATTTAGCATTTTATGGCCGAAGGGTTTGTTAGACTTTGTGCATGTGTTCACATGCACAAACTTAATTGTTTTATCAATAAAAAAAGGTCTTGTAATCTATTATTTGCGTTCTCTGTGTTTGTGCTTTTGCCACTCGGTTAGCCGCTATCTGCCTTTGCCGTAAGGTATCTGCCGAAAGGCATCCTGTGGACCGACTTCCAAGGTGCGGCTCGGGCCTACAGGGCTACGGCGGGCTTCGCCAAGACGAGCTGTCTTCTGTTCTCTACCGGCTGGGCATTAATTGTCAGGGCCGAACCTTGATTTATCCTTACTTTTGACCTTGAATTCGAGCCTTCGCTTACTCCATCCCTGGAACTTTTTACCTTGGCATCGGAGGGCAAAACCTTCATCTTTTATCTCATATATGAAATCCCGGTCGGTGTAAGGGTCTTTGGGCAAATGATCCGGGAGCTTCCTGGGCAAGTGCCCAGTCTTGGCAAGGACAAGGTAAACCTCTACAGCAGCCTTGACGCCGTTGACGTAAGCAGAATGCTCGACCAGGTATGAGTAGCCACTAACCCCCGGAAACATAGTTATCACACTTTTATCTACCGGGTCAGTGTTATCACCCTTCATCTTCTCGTTGTAAAGTCCATTCATTTGGACAAGCTTCTGTTCGTAAGTCATTTCACTGTCCAGGACTCGGAAAATCGAGTCAAGAAAGCGGGCAAATCCCTCGCCGGCGCGTGCCAGAAACTGCTCATCTGTCAAATTCCGTACGTTTTCCTTGGCCTGCTCACCCTCAGCCTCTTTTATGGCAAGATTCTTGTAGTAGCGCAGAGACTTGGGAGTCGTTCGCATATGGTTTAAGAAACGTCTGATTCTTGCCTGTAACATCTCGGCATAGGACAGCCGTGGTCCCGGAACAACGGCGAACTGGCCTCGAAACCATGTGAGAGTCTCCGCATCCGGCGGCATTACACTAAGCACATCCCCAACCACGTTTAGGGGCAGCATATCAAAACCAGTCGAGTATATATACAATTCCGGGTCTTCGCTTAGGTGCTTGGCAATTCGCCGTAGCGTCAGGCAGCGCTCCAGTGCCACACGATAGTGCCCGTCGGCAGCGAGTGCCCGCGCATCCATTAAAAGAATGTCTTGAATAGGACCAAGCCCCTTACGCAAAGCCTCCATGCTGAGTCGACGTTCGGGCCATACCCCCCAAATACACGGCATCCGAGAGGCGATTTCGACGATTTCTATCATGGGCAAACAGTGTCCCAGGTATGTTCTGAACTGTTTGATGGGCTCGGTAACAGAATGAATCTTGTACTTGATGGCCTCAGGTGGCTCAGGCCGGAGCAGAAATGCCTGGTAATAAAGCAAGGCCGCATTACCCTGCTTTGGCGGAGTGCCGTCTTCCACCCATGGAGTAATTTCGCTGTTTCTTTTTTCGTATGCCTCCTCGGCGCGCCGATCTTTTGCAGCAGCTATAGCTCGACTAGCCTCAACCCCCATTCCCGTAGGTTTGGGAGCCTCTGTCTCTGTCTCGCTAAACGCTGTCACAGTTGTAAGTGCGAGTGAGAGAAGGCAAAAAACTACACACTTTCTATTTGAGGTAAACTGATTCATAACAAAATCTCCTAACAAGAAACATAACTCGCATTATTTAGCATCATATGCCTAATGTGTGCCAATTGTCAATTACGTATATGGTCACAGATTTACTCCCATTGTTCCATCCACCGCTTAGCTGTTTTGATATCCTGTACCCATCGCTTTCATTCATTAGGATTGTCGCCCCACCGGTAATACCGCACACCTGTGAGATACGGAGAGGCACTCGGGTCATAAAGCCATCGAGAAATAGGTGTAATATTCGTGGGGATGGCGCCCGTGACATTCGGGACTTTCGTATCCCAGGTTGTTAAGGCCCAGTTGACAGCCGTCCCTGCGGCATCCGCCGCAGCTTCCCAGCTTCTGTAAGGGGCCCAACAAATTGTTGCATCGTAGGTTCCTTCCTTATAATTACCTGAACCAATATTGTCAATTTCAATCCAGTATGGCATGCTCAGCTCATTATTCCTGTCGACCACCCCATCGTTGTTAAGATCGGTCCAGTCTTGAACTTCAATGTATGGTCTCCACATCGCTGATCCAATGTCTTCTCCAACAGCTTTATATCCCTTCTCTAACTCGTCAATATACGTAGGTGGGCACTCAGGGATTACTGTTTCGCCAATTTTTACTATACCTTTTGATAAATCTCCCAATAACATGTATCCGTCCGCTGTCTCTGGAGTCAGAGTGCCACCAGCACGGTCTGGCAATGCCCAATAGCTGCCGGTAGCTATTTGTACTGAACCGCCCTCTACATAGTACACCGGATCACCCGGCCAAGGGGAGGGAATGGCGTCCTGCGCAGCTCCTAAGCCTGTCGGATCCACGAAGGCCAACGGGTTATTCCCACAATACAGGTACCAGTTGATGCCATCGCCGTAGCCGACCGGGTCGGTTTGCATAAATCGGCCGATGTGTGGATTATAGTACCGGGCACGGTAGTAGTAAAGACCTGTTTCGATATCGAATCTCCGGCCGGTGAACATGTAGGGATTGGAAGTTGGAGTCTGAGGCCGCCAGCTGGCCATAGGCGCTGTACTCGTAGCTCTGGCAGCTATCGCCGTTAGAATTACTCAAGGCCACCACGGAACCCAGACCATCGAAGTGATAGTAGTAGGCCTTGTTATTGTCGGCAGATTGTCTTGTATCCATCCCCAAGCTCGTCCCGCTTTTTCGGGACTCGCTTGAGGCTGCCACCCCTAAGGCGGGGACCGTAGATGTATTTGCGTAAGAGGCCGGTGTCATCGTATTCAGCGATAACGTTACCGCCATCACGCCTGTTAGTCCTAAGGACTCCTTGCGGAGAAGCGTGCGTTTCCGCATAGACGTATTTGACTATGTAACTGTAACTGTTAGACTATGCGCATGGATAACTCATTATCGAAAGGAGGCCCTTTTATGCCAAATGAGATAAGGCTCGAAGATATTCTGGATAGTAAAGACGACGGCATTTACGAGGTTACCACAAGCGCGGCGGGGCCAAAAGGACATCTTCCTTTAACTGATAGTCTTCTTGTCGATGCTCCGAGCGGCGATATCTTCGGAATGAGTCAGAATGCGGGCATGGGGTGGGAGCCGGCCAAGACGGCCCAGGAGCAGTTTCTGCTGATAAGCACGCAGGGCGGGATTCGTGCAGGTGACGGCACGCCCTTGGCTTTAGGGTATCACGCCGGTCACTGGGAGCTTGGCTTGCTGGCGCAGGCCGCGGCGGAAGAGCTGCGAAATCTCGGCTGCATTCCGTTTGCGGGCTATTGCACGGACCCCTGTGACGGCCGAACCCAGGGCACGCCGGGGATGATGGATAGTCTGGCTTACCGTAATGATGCGGCGATGATTTTTCGGCGACTCATCCGCAGCTTACCAACACGAAAAGGAGTGCTTGGTATAGCGACTTGTGACAAGGGGCTGCCGGCAATGATGATGGCGTTGGCCACTATGCGCGAGCTGCCGTCTGTGCTGGTGCCGGGGGGAGTGACTCTTCCGCCTGCCGAAGGTGAGGACCTGGGCAAGATACAATCCATCGGAGCGCGTTTTGCCCATGGCGAGGTGACGCTGGAATACGCAAGGCAGATGACCTGCCGTACCTGCGCGAGTGCGGGCGGCGGCTGTCAGTTCCTCGGGACAGCGGCAACATCTCAGGTTGTCGCCGAAGCTCTGGGCATGAGCCTGCCGCATTCTGCGCTTGCGCCGTCCGGCCAGGCAATATGGCTGGACATAGCACGTCGTTCAGCCAAAGCACTCGTGCGGATGTACAAACGCGGCCTGACTATGAAAGATATTCTAACCGATGCAGCGGTGCGTAATGCGATGGTTGTTTATGCGGCTTTTGGCGGTTCGACGAATCTGCTGTTACACATTCCTGCGATTGCACACGCAGCGGGATTGAAACGACCGGGGCTCGAAGACTGGAAGAAGGTTACTCGGGAGGTGCCGCGGCTTGTTGACGTTCTGCCCAATGGGCCGGTAGGACATCCGACTGTACGCGTCTTTCTGGCCGGCGGCGTTCCCGAAGTAATGCTGCAATTGCGGCGTCTGGACCTTTTAGACCTGGATTGCCGGACGGTGTCTTGTGAGCCTTTAGGCAAAATCCTCGACTGGTGGGAAGGGTCTGAACGCCGAAAGCGGCTGCGGGAGCTGCTTTATCAAAAAGACGCTATCGAGCCGGATGAAGTGATAATGAGTCCTGAAAGAGCTCGTGAACGCGGCCTGAAAAGCACCATGACACTGCCGCAGGGTAATCTTGCCCCGGAAGGTTCGGTCATTAAGAGTACCGCTATTGACCCGTCACTGCTGGATGCTAATGGTTTGTATCACAAGATTGGCCCTGCCCGTGTGTTCATCTCAGAGCGCAGCGCTATCCAGGCCATAAAAGGAAATGCTATTCAGCCCGGCGATGTCATTGTGCTTATTTGTGCGGGCCCAATGGGAAGCGGAATGGAAGAAATACTGGAAGTGACTGGTGCGCTGAAGCATCTTTCCTGGGGAAAGGATGTTGCGGTCATTACCGACGGCCGGTTCAGCGGCGTTAGTACCGGCGCTTGTATCGGACACATAGCACCGGAAGCATTGGCAGGCGGCCCGGTTGGAAAGGTCCTGGATGGAGACATCATTCAAATTATTATTGACTGTAATAATATGGAAGGAAGCGTTGATTTGATTGGAGACGCTAACTCCCCGCCGGATAAGAGAAGCGTGGAGCTTGGGACACGAATATTGGCTGAGCGTTCGTTGAGGTCTGACCTTGCTCCTCATCCAGGTCTTCCGGATGATACACGCTTGTGGGCCGCTATGCAGGAGATTGGCGGAGGCACGCGGGGCGGCTGCGTGTTTGACGTAGATGCAATCGTCGAAACATTAAAAGCCGGCAAGGAAGCATTGTCGAAGTGATACAAGGTTATTATACTGTGACGCGGATACGCACGCTTCTCCGCAAGGAGTCCTTAGGACTGACAGGCGTGTTCCTTTTTTGATAAGGATGGACTATGGGACAAAACAAGAGGAAGCTTTCGGGGGTTTTCAGTCCGGTGGTGACGCCGTTTCGTTCTGACGAACTTGCGCTCGATGAGTTGAGGTTTAACTTACGAAAACTCAGTAAGACCGACCTTGCCGGTTATTTCGCGCTCGGCTCGAACGGAGAGTTCAGGAGCCTGACCGACAGGGAGCAGATTCAGGTCCTCGAGATTTTCGCTGAAGAAAAAGGCAACAAAGTCGTTATGGTCGGAACCGGTTGTGAATCCACCAGGCAAACCATCGAAAAGTCAAAATTGGCGGCTGAGATGGGCTTTGACTATGTCAGCATTCTCACACCGAACTATTTCGCCAAACAAATCAACGGTGACACTCTACAGTGTTACTACGAGCGAATAGCTGATTCGGTTGATGTCCCCGTATTACTCTACAACGTTCCGGGCTTTGCAGGCGGGGTAGAGATACCGCCACAAACTGTTCTCGAACTCTCACGGCATCCCAACATTGTGGGTATGAAAGATTCCTCTCCAACCGGGCCGGGCAAATTTCTCACTTGTCTTGAACCAGCGGCAGATTTTCATGTTCTTGCCGGCTCTGCCAATTTCTTCTATCCGGCCCTTCATTTGGGCGCTACCGGCGGCGTGCTGTCACTTGCTAATGTTCTGCCTGGTCCATGCTGTGACCTATATCGCTTATTCACACAAGGCGAATACGATGATGCCAAAGAACTTTCCTTCAGACTTGCCCGGCTCAATAAGGATATTTCAGGAGGCTGGGGTGTAGCTGGTGTCAAGGCCGCCATGGACATAATCGGATTCAAGGGAGGTCAGCCGCGGCATCCACTGCAAGGTCTTACCGATGAAGCCAGGGAACGAGTCAGGCAGATGATTATCAATGAAGGTTTTATATCCGCCTAAATACGATAAGCCCCCGTGCTTTCTTGCCTGCACCTGTGTTTGCCTCGACACAGGTGGCGCTGGCACAGGTGCGAAAGCAAGAACGGGGGCCGGTGAAAATATAATTTAGGTTGTTCTCAAGCAGGTCGTGATGACTCAAACCGACAATCAAAAGACAGCAAACAGCAACACGATATTAGGGGTTGATATCGGAACGACCAGTATGAAGATGGGCGTATTTCGGATTGTCGATAATGCGCTGAGTCCGGTTAGACAATTCACGCAAGAGTACGAGGTGAATATTTATAACGATGGTTTGTTCGGTGATATTGAACAGGACAAATGGAAGAGGGCCTTGGCCGCAGGATGCAAAGAAATGGAGGATCTTATCGGCGATGCCGATGTTGTTTCCCTTTCCGGTACTACACCCGGGCTGACGGCGATGGATAAAGATGGCGAGGCACTTTACCCGGCCATCTTGATGCTCGACCAGCGTTCCCGCAAGCAGGCCAAATTCATAATAGAGACCATTGGAATAGAGCATCTTTTAGGGACCACGGCTAATATGCCGGTCGCGGGCGGATGTTCGTTAGCGAGTATTCTTTGGCTCAAAGATAATTGTCCCGAAATCTTTGACAAAACTTACAAGTTTGGCCATTCCAATACGTACATCGCTCATTGGCTGACGGGCAGTTTCGCCATCGACCCCTCGTCAGCATCGTTGACAGCCCTGTACAATACCGTACGCAACGACTTGGCCTGGAATGAGGATATTGCCGTAACCTTTGGCCTCTCACTTGACCATCTACCGCAAATAGTTCCGGCGTATGAAAGTGTCGGCCGAATAAAAAAGTCACTCGCACAAAAGCTGGGCTTCAGAAAGGAACCTCCCGTACTGATCGGCGGTAATGATGCGGTGCTTGCTGCTTATTCAGTGGGAATAAGCGAACCGGGGGACATTATTAATGTAAACGGCACCTGTGAAATCAATCTCGTATGCCTTGATAAATGTCTGGCCTCTGCTAATTACAACATCCGGGCCCACGTGCTGCCCGATAGGTGGCTCACCTTGCATGTTATGAACGCCGGAGGCAAGGCACTGGACTGGTACAAAAGCTTGTTCTGCAGCGAATTGAGCGCTGAGGAGTTTTACAACAGCTTCCTTCCCCAGGTGATTGAGACCTGGCTCGAGCGCCAAAGCGATGTTACTTATGTGCCGTACCTCATGGGTTCACGCTACAGCCAGGAGCCGCTTAAAGCTCAATTATTGGGATTGACCCAGCAGACAACCCGTGAAGAGATATTAGCCGGGATTGTCAGGGGACTATGCGAATATCAGAAAGCTCACTTGGAAGAGATTGGCAAGAACGTGACCCTTCAAAATGTAATTCATGTGACCGGGGGTGCAACAAATTCCGCTTTGATGCGGGCAAAGTCAAAGTGGATGAGGGACTGCGAATATGTCCATAATGAGCAGTCATCTATGAAGGGGGCTGCCATGCTTGGTCAAAAATATCTTGAGAGTGCCTAAAGTTAAAAAGAATGAATAATGAATATTCAACAAGGAATATCGAATGTCGAATTAATCTATTTTCCTTCATTATTCCTTGTTCGATATTGGATATTCTTTTTTGTTACTTTAGCTCACTTTAGACCTTTGTCCTTTTGTTTGAGGGTAAAACGGTATTATGTTCAATCTGCACCCGCTCATAATTCTTGTTGTCGGCATGCTGACCGTCATACTTATGATTACGCGGTTGAGAATGAATGCATTTATCGCATTGATTAGCTCAGCCGTGGTCGTTAGCCTGCTTAGTCCCGGGGATTTGGCTGAAAAGATGAGCCGGGTGGCCGAGGCATTCGGAAACACGGCCGGCAGCATCGGTATTGTCATCGCTCTGGCCGTGGTCATCGGCAAGTGCATGATGGACAGCGGTGCAGCGGACCGCATCGTCAGAGGTTTCCTGTCCCTGCTTGGAGAAAAACGCAGCTCTACAGCGCTTATGGCCAGCGGTTTTGTGCTTTCAGTTCCGGTATTCTTTGACACGGTTTTCTATCTGCTTGTGCCGTTGGCGCGCTCCATGCATCGGCGGACAAAGAAACATTACCTGAAATACGCGATGGCCATTGCAGCCGGCGGAGTGGTTACCCACTCTCTTGTTCCGCCAACTCCCGGACCGCTCATCATGGCCGACAACCTTGGTATTGATATCGGCGTTATGATTATGGTTGGCGCATTGGTGGCGCTTCCTGCCGCCGTCGTCGGAATGCTCTTCTCCGGGTATGCAGACCGGCGAATGAATATACAGATGAAACCGCTTGGCGGTGAGCTGTCTGAGCCGGAGCCGCTCGAAGACCATCAGCTGCCGGGGCTATTGGTGTCACTTCTGCCGATTATTCTGCCTGTGCTGCTGGTCTCGACCAATACAATTGTCCGCACGATGGCCGAGGGTGCCACCGAAGGTTCGGGCTTAAGCCGGGCAGTTGGCATAACCGCCGTATTGGGTAATGTGAATTTGGCGATGCTCATGTCGACTGCAATTGCCATGTGGATGCTCAAGAGCAAACGTGTCCTAACGAATGCGCAATTGGCGAAAGTTGTCGAAGTGTCATTAATGAGCGGCGGTGTGATTATCCTGATAACGGCTGGAGGTGGTGCCTTTGGTGCAATGCTTAAAGCCGCCCAGATTGGCCCGGCGATCGAAAACATATTCAAGGGCGACAGCGGCCAACCGGCAAGTGGTATGATGCTGCTGGTTTTGGGTGCCCTTATCGCTGCGCTGATGAAAATAGCGCAGGGCTCGACCACCGTTGCGATGATAACATCTTCAGCGATGATTGCCGCAATGGTCACATCGACAGAGACGTTGGGTTATCACCCCGCGTATCTGGCCACCGCCATCGGAGGCGGCTCGATGATAGGCTCGTGGATGAACGACAGCGGATTCTGGATATTCGTGAAAATGACCGGGCTGACCGAAGCCGAAGGGCTCAAATCCTGGACGCCATTGCTGGCTATAGTAGGTTTCACAGGGGTCGTCGTCTCGTTCCTGTTGGCTCTGATTTTGCCGATGGCATAAAGGCTTTAGCTCGATACTCGATGCTCGATACTCCCGCCGTCACTGAAGCTATGGCGGACAAGCGATACTGGATGCTCGTCGAGAATTGATATACAATAAGAACTGATAGATAATTGTTATACGGAAAGTAATAATTAGACGATGTCCCATCCATAGTTGGAGGTTGAAAAAAGCGATGGCTACTCCGGCCTGATTTCGTATAAGATCAGGCCAGTTTAACAATTATATTTTTTGAAAGGAGTAGCCATGCAAAGAAAAT
>Ga0307378_10002709_pt1 | contig 26651 bp, 22 predicted proteins | sample UN1MG_FD_202238 | JGI IMG/M metagenome (GOLD analysis project Ga0307378, IMG submission 202238) | Soil microbial communities from Risofladan, Vaasa, Finland - UN-1 | ecosystem: Environmental > Terrestrial > Soil > Coastal area > Acid sulfate soil | place: Finland: Risofladan, Vaasa | collected...
TCTATTCCTTTGATTATGAAATAATTACCGGTACAATAAGAAATAAAAAAATCATAATAAAAGTTCCTGATGACATGGGGTTTCCCGATGGGATGACTATCGATACGGATGGGAATTTATGGATCGCTCACTGGGGAGCTTATCTTATTTGCAAGTGGGATCCTCATAAGGGTAAATTATTAGATAAGATAAAAATTCCTGCAAACCGCGTTTCTTCCTGTACATTTGGCGGTAGTGACCTTGATGAACTATATATTACTACTGCTCAAAGAGGTTTTGCAGATATAGGGAAAAAACTAGATAAAGACTCAGTTACTGAATATGATGGTCTCCTTTTCAAAATAAAAACTGATTGCAAGGGGTTAAAAACATACGAATTTGGTAATTAGAAACAGGTTAAATATATGGAATCATCCGGTGAGACAGTACAGTTAAAACAATATTACTATATTGGAGTCGATCTTGGTGGTACCAATATAAAAGCTGTTGCCATAAACAAACATGGGAAAATTTTCTGCGAGAAAAATATTCCTACCGAAAGTGAATATGGTCCACCGGCTGTAATAAGAAAAATCATCTCGATTATAGATAACTTCAAGACAAGCAAAAAACTTTCAAAAATGAAACTCGTCGGCATAGGAATCGCAGTAGCCGGAGTCGTGGATATGGACCAGGGAGTCTGTAAGTTCCTCCCAAATCTATTAACCGGATGGAAAGATATCCCTATTATCACACAAATCGAAAAGCAGAGTAATTCCAAAGCCTTTCTGATAAATGATGTAAGAGCTACGACTTTAGGTGAAAAAACATTTGGTGCTGGGCAAGGTGTAGAAAATCTTATATGCATTACCCTGGGAACAGGAATAGGGGGAGGAGTTGTCATCAATGGTCAAATATATTTTGGAAGTGAAGGTGTTGCGGGCGAGATCGGACATCAAATTATTGAACCGTATGGACCCCGCTGCACTTGTGGAAGCCGGGGCTGTCTTGAAGCTTTAGCCAGTGGTCCAGCCCTTTGTTCGCAGGCTATAAAACTAGTCAAGCAGGGTTCAGACACCATAATAAGGGACCTTGTTGATAATGACCTGAACAAGATAGATCCGTTGGTAGTCGAAAATGCTGCCAGACAGGGCGATATGCTGGCTTTAGAGATCTGGGAAAGGGAAGCTTATTATCTGGGCTTGGCGATTGCAAACCTTTTAGTCGTTCTGAACCCGGAAATGATAATTATTGGGGGTGGAATTTCAAAAGCAGCTGACCTTTTGTTTGAACCGATTAAAAAAACAATTCGTCAACGGGTATTTGTGGGACCCGACATAGATAAGCTAAAATTAGTAAGAAGCAAACTTGGAGATGAGGCAGGAGCAATTGGCGCAGCAATATGGGCAATGTTAAATTTATCAAAAAAATAACTAATAAAATCTTTATAATGATAATATGAATTAGCATAGTAGATGTCCGGGCAGCTTTGTTATAATACAACAGTGATAAAAAGTATAAAATCTCCTGCAAATAAAAAAAATTTGCAGGAAGTCTTACTGTTTAATATCGCCTGGTTCTATAACATAAAAAGATAGAATATTAAAAAAATAAGGAGGTTTAGTGATGAAAGAAGTTATTTTTGAGAAGCTTACAAAGGATAGTCTTACTGAAGAAAAACTAGCAAAAGCTATTGACCATTCTTTGGTTGCACCTCTAATAACCCATGATGATGTGATAAAAGGATGTGAGATTGCCAAGAAGTATAATGTCAATAGTGTAGCTGTAAAAGCCTACGATATTCCACTTGCGATAAAACTTCTCAAAGGGACTGGTGTCAAAGTAGGCACCGTAGTCGGTTTCCCTCATGGTTCAACCACTCCCGAGGTTAAAGCTTTCGAAGCAAGGCAAGCAGTAAAACTTGGAGCTGTAGAGATCGATGCAGTATCTAACTTTGCTGCGACTAAGTCAGCTGATTACGAATTGCTCAGAAGAGATATAAAAGCCATAATAGATGGTGCTGGTGATGCAATCGTTAAGATAATCTTAGAGACCTGCTATCTGACAGATGAAGAAAAAATAAAGGTCTGTCATCTAGCGGAAGAGTTAGGGGCTGAATTTGTTAAAACCTCTACCGGTTTTGGAACTTTGGGAGCTACTCCGGAAGATGTAAGACTTATGCGCAAAACCGTCAGTCCTCATATTCGTGTCAAAGCAGCAGGGGGAATTCATAATCTTGATGCAGCAATTGAAATCTTCGAAGCTGGTGCTGACAGGATCGGAGCTACACGTACAGCAGAAATCATAGAAGAATGGAGGACTAGGCAGAAAAACTTATAAAACCAATAATATTCAGATTGTCTCAAATCTTAATCGTGAGCTGATTATTATTTGGGACTGAATTTTAATTACATAACAGCTATTAAAAAAGCATTTACATTATAATAACAGAAAGGAGTCTGATTAGATTGAGAAAGGTAAAGGCAGGAATAATCGGAGCTGGCTTTATTGGGCCAGTACATATCGAGTCACTCAGACGGTTGGGTTTTGTTGAAGTCGTAGGTATAGCCACAGTCTCTAAAGACGAAACGAAAAAAGCCAAAGAACTGCTTTCTATACCTAAAGGTTACGATGATTACCAGCAGCTAATCGACGATAAGGAGATAGAAGTGGTCCAGATCGCTACTCCCAACTATGTTCATTTCCCTCAAGCAAAAGCAGCACTAGAAGCCGGCAAACATGTTATTTGTGACAAACCACTATCTATGGATTCAAAGGAAGCTAAAATACTGGTCGATCTCGCTGAAAAAAAGGGTCTGGTTAATGCGGTTACTTTCAACCATCGTTTCTATCCCATGATCCAGCAGATGAGAGCAATGACACAGAAAAATGACCTTGGATCCTTATATATTATCCGCGGAGGATTTACGCAGGATTGGCTGCTTTATGATACCGACTACAACTGGAGAGTCGAATCTGATAAGGGAGGCAAACTGCGAGCGGTGGGAGATCTTGGGACTCACTGGTTGGATACGGTCCAATTTGTCACCGGGTTGAAAGTAAAATCAGTATTTTCCGATTTGGTAACCTTTGTGCCCGTCCGCAAAAAATCCAGGACAGATATTTTTACTTTTGCAGGTAAAGAGACCAGACCTACTGATTTTGACGAGATAAAAATCGATACCGAAGACTATAGTGCAGTTCTACTTAAGTTTTTTGACTGTAATACAAGAGGAGTAATGATCATCTCCCAGGTAAGTGCAGGTAAAAAATGCAGTCTCACCCTGGATATATTTGGGTCAAAGAGCTCTGTAGCCTGGGATTCTGAAAGAGCCAATGAGTTATGGGTCGGGCATCGCAATAAAGGTAATGAACTTTTAGTCAAAGACCCGTCTATAATGGATCCTTCAGCCAAAAAATATGCACGTTATCCGGGTGGCCATGAGGAAGGTTTTCCTGATAGCCATACCCAGTGCAATCGAGCTATCTATGAGTATATAAGAGACGAGAAATTTAAAGAGGGTGTTAAGCCTGATTTCCCGACTTTTCAAGACGGCTATGAAGAAGAATTGATCTGCGAAGCAATTCTTGAGAGTAGTCAAACGAATAAATGGACTGATGTAGCTTACTGATAATCGTTTGAATGTATTGTAAATTTTACTATAGGAGGTCATTAAAATGAAGATCGGTCTTTTAACTGCAGCTTTTCCCAGTTTGTCTCTTGAGCAGTTGGCAACGTGGGCTTCGGATTACGGCTTTGAAATGCTGGAGATAGCCTGCTGGCCGGCAAGCCAGGAGAAAGAGCGCAAGTATGCAGGTGTATCTCATATAGATGTAGAATCCCTCACACCAGCAAATGTCACCAAAATAAAAGATTTTTTAGCCAGAAAGAAACTGGAAATATCAGCGCTTGGCTATTATCCCAATCCTCTACACCCGGATCCCGATCACAGAAAACACGACATCGACCATCTAAAAAAGGTCATCGCAGGTGCTCATAAGCTTGGCGTTACTACTGTAGGGACTTTTGTCGGCCGGACATGGAATCCTCAGCTGACCGGTCGAATCTGGCAAAAGGATATCGACTATAACTTTGAGCAGTTTATGATTGTATGGCCAAAAATAGTCAAATATGCGGCCGAACACAACGTTAAAATTGCCATCGAGCATTGTCCCATGCTCTGGCCTGATACATGGCCGGGTGGTGATAATCTGCCTTATTCACCAGCTATTCTCAAACGCATGTTTGAAGCTATACCTGACAAAAACTTCGGTATCAATTTTGATCCTTCTCATCTGATCTGGTTGCATATCGATTATATCCGGTTCATTTACGATTTTGCTGACCGAATTTTTCATATTCATGCTAAAGATATGGATATAGACAGGGACATGCTTTATGAAGACGGGATTTTAAATGCTGGTTTTCGCTGGCAAAAACCCCGACTGCCTGGACAGGGATTGATAGACTGGAAAAAACTAATAGCTGCCCTTTATAATGTTGGTTATGACTTTGTGCTCAGTATCGAGCATGAAGACAGTAACTGGGAAGGAACGGTAGAACTGGTCAAGCGTGGTTTTCTGCTAGCCAAGAAAACACTTGAGATAGCCACCGTATAAGATAATTTCCTGGAGTCAAAATTAATTTTAACTACAAAGAAGCTCTATGGATAGATTCTTAAGTTTGTTATGTTGCTAAATCTCGCTGTCAAGTGATGTTGGCAAGTGATGTTGGCAACTATAAAAAATAGATCATTAAAAACTGGTAATACGCTCAATGGCTTTATGTAAAGTCCGGATATAAATCTTATATTATTAAACCGTATTTTTATTTTTTAAGGAGAAAGTCAATGGTAACATGTGATGATATTGTCCAAATGATCGACCACTCTCTGCTTAATCCAGTATTAACTGATCAGGATATTATAGAAGGATGCAGGATTGCAATGAAATACAGAGTCACTACTGTTTGTTGCAGGCCTTCCGATGTGATTTTAGCAAAAAGCATACTTAAAGATTCTGATGTTGGGACAACTACCGTGATAGGATTTCCACACGGGACTACCACTACTGATGTAAAAGTTTTTGAGGCTGAAGAAGCTATTAATAATGGATGTGTGGAGCTCGATGTTGTTTTAAATATCGGAAAGCACAGATCTGGTGATTATGATTTTGTGAAAAATGATCTTAAAGCAGTAACTGATCTGTGCCATAACAGAAAAATTATAGTAAAGGTTATTTTTAAAAATTGCTATCTTGATACAGAACAAAAAATTAATGCCTGCAGGATATGCAATGAAATAAAAGTCGATTACGTTAAGACATCGACCAGTTACGGGACCGGTGGCGCGACTGATGAAGATCTAAAGCTGATGAGACATTACACTGATGCAGAAATAAAGATCAAAGCTGCCGGTGGTGTCAGAACTTTAGAGCGGGCAATTGAAATCAGAAAGTTCGGTGTATCGCGCTTTAGTGCTACTGCAACTGTAGGAATACTAGAAAGACTAAAATAAGTATTTGACAAAAACCTGATGAAATATTGATGACTTGCAGCAAGCTTGCAGCAAGAAGTTTGGTAAACCTCTGAACTTGTCTATCTGTTGCGTCTGTTACCTACATATATTATTAGCAATATGAACAGCAATGTCCCATATCCCAGCCATTTCCCAGCGTCGCCCCAACCTAACGCTACTAATAGGTTGCTAAGTGTTTGCAGGAATATAGCACCCAGGATCACTCCTATGTAATTTCCATCACCGCCGCTCAAAGATACTCCACCTATCACTACGGCGGCTATGCTGGGCAATACATAATTTGAACCCATATCCTTAAAAGCAATACCCATATTACCAATAAGTAGCAAACCTATAAGACTTGCTATTACCCCGCCTATTATAAAAGCAATACATCTTACCAGTTTTACATTAACACCACTCAGGTATGCTGTTGTTTCATTACTTCCAACCCCGAACAGCATTAAACCCCACTTTGTCTTATAAAGGATTATCATTACTATTGTCGCACCAATTATCAATATAAAAAGTATGTTCGGGAATATGCTGGTGGATTTTGCGGCCATAATCCGTAGAATCGGTGAAGGCTTACCAGTGATATTCCTACCAGCGGTATAAACATTTATTATACCCTGCAAAATATTTGCCATAGCCAGTGTTACAACAAGAGCAGGCAGTCTAAAATAGGATGTCAGCACACCGTTTACAAAGCCTACCGCAACTCCAAGGCCTATCGCTATAAGTACTGCCATCCAGAGGTTTTCATTCTTCCCATCCATTATACTTGCTGTAAATACCGCTGTCATTGTAGCGGTATAGCCTACCGAAAGATCAAGACTGCTGTTACCAGATGCTATCACTACCATCTGGCATAAACCGAAAAGTGCAATAAACGAGGCCAGTTTTATAGTCAACAATATCTGTCCAAGGCTTAAAAAATTGGATACAATTATTTCACCTAACACAAAGAGAAAGATTATAAGCAAGAAAGCAATGATCAATTTTTTATATCTGTCGTATATCTTATATGTAGTGCTGTTTTTCCTGCTTATTGAAGAATTCATGTTATTTTTTTCTCTCCCTTTAGTAAAGTTCTTTTACTGTAAAATGTATAAATCATTGATCCTGCTATAGCAATAATTACTATCACTCCACTGACAAGAGTCTGATATGCATTTGGAATATTTGCAAAAAATATGATCTTGCTCACCAAGCTGAGTATCAATGCACCAATCAATGCAAAATATACACTACCCCGTCCACCAGAAAGTGCGATTCCGCCTACTACTGCCGCAGCTATTGCTCTTAGTGTCAACGGATCACCCAGTCTTGCATCACCAGACTGGTTCTGACCTACAAAAAACAGAGCCGCCAAGAATATAAAGAATGCATTGATTATACATGCCACCATCTGTGCCTTCGCTGTATTTATACCACTCATATAAGCACTGTCACTATTGCTGCCGACCGCATAAATGTATCTGCCAGTCCTGGTTTTACTCATTATAAACCAGACAATACAGCCACAAATCACTAAAATAAGTGCAGGTGGAACAAATGTTCCAAACGTCTTAAGAAAAACAGGGACTCCAGCCACATCGCTAATATTATAAAACGACTTGAACCAGCCTACAGACTCTCCTCCCGGTGTTGGTCGTAAAAACAGTGCAACACCTAACCATATAAACGATGTGGCAAAGCTGGCTATAACTGGCGGGATCCTCAGATAACCAATGCCTATACCATTTATAACTCCAATGAAAACCGCAACAGCAAATGTGATAAGAATCGCATAAATACCTGTTACAGGGTCATTTCTTTTCATTACAGTCGCCAGGACACATGTGAGAAGTGAGAGCGAGGTACCTGCAGAAAGGTCAAGCCCACCGGATATTATGACAACAGCCTGCCCCATTGTCAGCAAGATCAAAGGGGCATATGCATTGATATTCCTGACAACAGATTTGATTTCAAAGAAATTCTTCTGCAGTACTGCTGCTATTACCAGCATTATGACTAACATGATTACAATCGAAAACTCTGGCTTTAAAATAAACTTTTTCAAATTAGAAATACCTAGAGCATTACTATTTTTCTTCAATTATCCCATCTCTTTTTTCTTATCTGACCCTCAAGGAAGTAGCAGTTATTACATCATCGTTAATATTGTCCCCCTCAAGAGTTGCTACTATCTGTCCCTCATACATTATCAAGAGCCTGTCGCAGTGTTCTATCAGTTCCTCATTATCGCTGGCGTATAGTATTACACTTATATTTTTTTCTTTTACCTGGTTTACAATATACTGGTATAATTCCATCTTTGCTCCAATATCAATACCCTTTGCGGGGTCGGCAAGCAACCAGATGTTTGTATCGAATGGCAGCCATTTGCCCACTACCACCTTTTGTTGATTTCCACCAGATAATGTGGAAACCGGCACATCTATATTTTGGGTTTTTATAGAAAGTAAATCGATTATATTTTTACTCTCTTTTCTGTATTTTTTATTTGGAGTAAATACTGGTTGGCGACTTAGCCCCAACTTTGGAAAAATCATATTTATAAATACTGAATGCTTTAGAAATAAACCTTCCAGCTGTTTATCTCCGGGAACAAGCAGGATACCGTTTCTTATCACATTAGAGGGCTTGTTGAGTTTTATTTTTTTGCCATTTAATTCTGCATCACAACGAACACCAGCATAATTACCGGCAAGTGCGAGCATCAACTCACGCTGTCCCTGACCTGCAAGCCCTCCTATACCTAATATCTCACCTTTTTTCAATTTAAAGCTCACGTCTTTTAGAAATTCGCCATAATTCAGATCTTCTATACTCAATACTGTTTCATCGGTTATTTTAGTATGATTCTTATCAACCCTTATTTTTTCTACCTCTCCGGTTATATAATTTACTATTTTTTCCGGGTCTTTGCACTCTTTATCAAAATCAATACTCACTACACTCTCGCCGTTCCTAAATATAACAACATCGTCACATATTTCCATTGCTTCCCATAACCTGTGTGAAGTAAAAATAATGGCGATTCCTGTTTCAACAAGTGTTCGCATGTAATTAAAAAGACTTTTGACCTGAGTTTGTTCCAGTGCAGCAGTCGGCTCATCCAGTATAAGCAATTTGGGTCTTGCTGATAAGGCTTTCGCTATTTCAACAATTTGCATTTCTCCAGAGTTGAGGTCAAATATTTTTTTATTGATATCTAAACCAGGCAGGAGCTTATCCACGATCTCTTTTGATAAATCTTTTGCGGTTTTATTGTTTAAAAAAAATCCCTTATTTTCCTCTATACCCAGTACAATGTTTTGCCATACTGTTAAATCTGCGACCAGACTCAAGTTTTGAAACACCATTGCTATTCCATCTTGCCTTGCTTCATGTGGATTTTTGTATCTTACAGTTCTGCCATTAAATATTATTTCTCCGGCATCAGCACTATGTACACCACATATTATTTTGGAAATCGTACTTTTACCTGAACCGTTAGCTCCCAATAGGCCTGTTATTTTTCCCGCCTGGCATTTCAAATTTCCATCGGAGACAGCAATAACACCTCCAAAACGCTTTTTGATACCTTTTGCTTCCAGGACTATCATATTACCAATATACACTTTATAAATAAGAAGACTATTTTATAGATTATATTATTATAGATTAAATTGTGAATAAAGAGATTATATATATTTAGGAGGCAAGAAAAACTTGCCTCCTAAATATACTGTTAATAGTTTACAACATTTCGATAACTCAATCAATTGTTCTTATTGAAAGAGTCCGGCTGCCGTGTCTTCTGTCATGATTTCACTCAACAAGTAGTCATCTGGTTTATCCTGTAAAAGTGCCCACCCTTCATCAAAGTTCTCATCAGTTACAAACATGCTTACCTTGTAAAAATAAGTATTGTTTATCAGAACATCAGCTTTAAATTCTTTGCCATTGTATAACTGCAGGGCCAAACGGAATGCAGAACCACCTATCCCCGGGGGATTTGGCTGAGCGCATGCCATGAAGTCAGCACTCTCGTCACGAAGTTTTTTCCATTCTTTAAAGAAAGCAGTGCCAGGGTCTCCAAACATAATCTTTGGAAGCTTATTGGCATCTAGAAATGCTGAAAGAACGCCAAAAGCCATTCCATCCTGAGTAATAACACCATCAATCTGCTGTCCGCCTCCGATTATCTGGGTTGCAACTTCTTTAGCTTTTGTCTGGTCCCAATAACCTGTGGTCCTGGTAAGCATATCAATGTCAGGATAGTTTATTAAAACATCCGTAACAGCACTTTCGCGATCGTTGTTTGCCGGATGTCCTTCAAGTCCATATATATCAATGTAATTACCTTGAGGCACTGTAGAAAAGATGTATTCTACATTCTTTTCCATCCAGCTGTAATGATCAAGAGTTACGTTGAGAACATCTGGAGCTGTAACGGTAGCGTCAAAGGCTACAACCATTATGCCGGCATCCTGAGCCTCCTGAATAACACCGTTCAAAGCATCAGGAGAGTTTGGGTTAACCATTATGATGTCAACACCCGCTGAAATGAAATCACGGAGTATATTAGCCTGTTCGGTTGCATCACCATTGGTTACATTGTTTACCAAGTTGTAGTCTGCAATTTTACCTGCAGCTTTATATTCATCTCCAACTTCTTCCAGAGCTGCGATCATTATATCACGCCAGGAAGTACCGGAAGAACCTGTGGAAATACCTACAACTGGTAAAGGCATTTCTACTGTTGTTTCTTCTTCAACAACAGCTTCTTCTTCCACTACAGCTTCTTCTTCAACTGCTTCTTCTTTCGCTTTGCAGCCAACAAATGAAAAACCTGCAACCATTGTTATACTCAACACAAGCACTACTATCCATAATAATGATTTTTTCATTTTCAAATCCTTTCTTTGCTAAAATATCAATTATAAAAAATACATATAATTGTTTCTATAAATCACCTCCTGTCATGCTTTACTTTCTACATTATCTCTGATAATTTTTTTTTGAGATTTGCTTTAGTTATAGCTATAATATAAGATTTTATTAGCCTTTCTGAACAAATCTTTTTCTATTTTATACCTATCACCTCCCTTTAAAATCTTCTTTATCTTTTTTATTAATTCAACTTTACTGTTTTTTTACTATACTGTAACAGTAGCTTCAATATTATCTTATTTACATAGATTTTAAAAAAATTTTTTTATTTTTTAAGCCAGACATTCAATCTATATCACCTTCTATTGTATTAAAACATCTATAAGAAAATACTACTTTCAAGCATCATAGATGCCAGCTTAAAATCCCCACTACAAGATTGCAATTTTTGCATCGCAATTTGAACAGATATTGATATTTCGAATATAATCAAATGCCTTCATTATGATTAAATTTCAAATCCTTCGACCCTAGGTATCTTTTTTGCAAGCATGCCATTTGCATTCATGGTTATATCTTCACCCATTAATAATCCAGCAAAAGCGCCGTCTGTGACAGCACCTCTTACGTTTCTTATTTTCTTGGCATCCCCGATTAAAATTGCATTTAAACCTGCAGCTTTTGCTTGATCAAATAATGCTGTATCCGGTTCTACTTTTGCAAGGACAACATCATCAACCTGGATCACTTCCTTATTAAAATCTTTATCCATAAGGACAACTTCTCCGTTTTTTATTTCATTAACAGTTGTATTTGTTTTAATCACTACCGGGATCTTAATGGGTCTGCCTTCAAGCCCCTCACCATTTCCACCTGCAAACCTTAAAAGCATGACTTGTTTATGAATAACTTCGAGATCCTGACCAAATTCTTTATTTTCAGTGACTATTATTACTTCCTTACCTCTCATTGCCAGTGTTTCCGCAGTGTCACAGGCAGCATAATGATCACCCCATACAATAACTTTTTGCCCGGCTTTCACAGGTTTTGCTTTTTTACTATCATAATATTCACAGTTCTTATTTTCGCAATGCAGAACATCTTCAAAATAAATTGCATTTTCTATTCCTGGAATATCAGGAGTTAATTTCTTTGCACCTGTGCCAAATATAACAGCGTCAAAATCTTTCAAATTTTCAAGGGTTGCTTCCGTGTTAAGATTGACTTCAACACCTAATTTTTTTATCTGTTCCCTGATCCAGAAAAGATACCATTTCATTTTCAGTTTGGGTGGAACCATACAACACGACAATAACACTCCCCCAAGTTCGCAATTTTTTTCAAAAACTGTAACTTTATGACCACTAATTGTAGCAATTCTTGCAGCCTCGAGCCCTGCAACTCCCCCGCCAACGACTGCTACTTTTATCGGGTTCTTAGCTGGTAGCATGTCAAGAAAATCATCATAATAACCAACAACAGGATTGATAGCGCACTTGCATTCCTGTTTAATATATAGCGATTCTTTCCAGCAACCTATCAGGCAGGAAATGCATCTCCTTATCTCTTTTACTTTCCCGGATTTTGCTTTATTTGCCCAATATGGATCTGCTATGAGTTGCCTTGCCAGGCCGACCATATCTGTCTTACCTTCAGCTATAATACTGTCACAGTATTCAGGATTTCTTAAAGTATGACTTGTTATTACAGGTATTTTTACAACCTTTTTTATAGCTTCAGCGGTGTAAGTATTCCAGCCTTCTTTGTAATACATTGGATCCATTGTAGGACCTCCAGCTTCAAAAGTACCCGCACTTATATCCAGTGCCACAAGACCTGCTTCTTCCATAACCTTGGCAATTTTTATGGATTCATCCAGAGTCCTGCTACCAGGGAACCATTCTTCACCGGAATATCTTATTAATATTGGAAAGTCTTTTCCGCATTTATATTGTATTTTTTTAATTATTTCCAGAGGAAAACTCATTCTATTTTCAAAGGAACCGCCAAATCTGTCATTTCTTTTATTTATCAATGGACTCATAAATTGTGCGATCATATAACCATGAGCACCATGAAGCTCAACAGCATCAAATCCTGCCTGTTGTACTCTCCATGCACCTTCAGCAAATTTTTCAATTAAATCAAATACTTCTTCAATAGTCATAGCCCTTATGTCTTTTCCCTGTGCCTCTGCCATGGCATATACAACTTCATGGCCAGCAGAAGCAGGGGTGTTTGCAACCATATCGCTGCAGGACATCAGTCCTTTTTTCGGATATGCTGCCTGTCTTCCCGGATGCTGAATCTGAATTGCACATTTTGCGCCATTTCTATGCATTGCTTCTGCAAGTTTTGCAAGTCCGGGTATTAAATAATCAGCGTCGACGCTTAAACATGTGACTGTCGGTCTTCCAGTATTGCTATCAGGAGTAGAAGCGCCAACAATTATAAAACCTGTCCCGCCCTTGGCGATTTCTTCATGATATCTAATAACATTGCTGCTTACAGAACCATCAGCGTTGGCACTTGATATGTCTGTAGGGACATGGGCAACTCTGTTTGGAATTTCAAAATTTCCGATTTTTATCGGCTTAAACAAATTTTCAAAGTAATTCACTTTTGAGTAATCCTTTCCACTAAATTAATAGCATCAATGACAAATGAGGGGCATCAAACCTACCAAAAAGTACTTCTGTATTATTTCATGAGCACCGATTTCCCTGCGCTGTTCTCATCAATAATGCCAAGGATCTCTCCACCAATAATCTCAATACTAATATTTTTAAGGAACATCACTGAGAAAACTCCCTGTTAATGTCTTGTGTTTTAAGCAATACATTATTTTTAATGATCAGTAATTCCTATTCCATTTGCCTCTATTCTACTTGGTACTGTGTGTGGTACTGTGTTGTAATAACAACATACATTTAGCTTATTTATTATCATTTTATATAATGCTTTACGTAAACAGTTAAATTATATAATTCAGTACTTCATATGTCAAGCTTTTCGTTTAAATGATTACATCAAGTTAATTGTGTACTTTCCTTTAAAGGCTTGCTCTCCCAGTTTTTATTGAGTCCTGATATTAATCCAAATATGGAATATTTAAAAATTTTAAATATAATGAAAAAGATAAAAGAAGATAAACCAAAAAAATCACAAAACCTACTTACAGCCTTCAATAATTCAAATAATATAAAAGAATTTAAAGTTTATTTTAATCTTTCAAGTATGCCAACAGTTGAAGTACAACCAAAACGAGAGCAACCTAATTTCTTTATTTCAATTGCTCGTTCGAGCGTCTTAATTCCTCCAGCAGCTTTCAGTTTGATTTCCGGTTTTGTATATTGCCTCATTAATTTTAGATCGCTATCTGTAGCTCCGCCTGTACCGTAACCGGTGGAAGTTTTTACAAAATCAACATTAAGTTCATTACAGATCTTGCATGCGGTTATTTTTTGATTATCATCAAGATAACAGTTTTCAAAAATCACCTTAATTACTGCGCCATTTTTATGAGCAGTTTCAGTTACTTGTCTCAGATCCTGTTTGACATAATCAACGTCACCGGATCTCAGTTTACTGATATTCAAAACGACGTCCAGTTCAACTGCTCCATTCCTGATTGCTTCTTCAGCCTCAAATACTTTTACATCAGTATTAGTAGATCCATGAGGAAATCCGATAACTGTCGTTGTCAATACATCCGAACCTGCTAGGATACCCTTTGCAAGCTTGACAGCGCATGGAATAACGCACACAGATGCTACTTCATATTCCAGAGCAATTTTACACCCCTCGATTATTTCCTTATCTGTAAGTGCAGGATTTAGAAGAGAATGATCTATCATTGAAGCAATTTCCTCATATGTTACCATGTAGCCTCCTTCATTATTATAAACTGGTTATAAATTTAATCGCTTTTGAAGCATTAATATTCGAATTTGAAGATGATAAAAACTCAAACGATATGAAAGAATTATAGTCAATCATTTTAAGAACATCCATTATTTTTGAAAAATCTATATTACCATCACCAGGGGCAAGTCTATTGCTATCTGCAAAATGTATATATTTTATTAAAGCATGATATTTTTTTATAGTTTCACTGATCTCAGCTTCTTCGATATTCATATGAAATACATCTGCCAAAATACCGATTCTTTGCGGATCAAGCCTGTTTTTATATTCATTTAAGAATAATGCGGTATCTTCCAGTTTATTAAAAATATCAATTTCGTTCTTGTTAATGGGTTCCAGTAAAAAAGAGGCTGAATCCGTCCCGGCATAGTGCATGCATTCTTCCAGGCATTCACAAATTATTCTTTCAGAAAGTCTGATGTCATCTTTAAGTTTATTACCTCTCACTAACCCGATTATAACAGGTGAATTAAAAATTTTTGCAATCCGGCTGATTTCCCTGATCTTGTTTACAGTAATTTTTCTTATAAATTTATCAGGGTTGGTAAAACTCAGTTTATTTTCGATAAATAACCTTGCGGAACCAAAAGCAGAAACAACCAAACCTGTTTTTTCCAATAAATTTGCCAATTCTGAAATATTAATTTTTTCGGGGTTTATTTCGCTAAATTCAACACCGCTGAAACCTAATTTTTTTATTAAAATTAAATTTTTTTCCAAATTCCCCTGAAATACAATTGGTGGGAATTTGCTTTTTGATTTTGATACTGTAATAGAATATTTCATATATTCAAAATGCAATTATAAATATTAATTTATCTTTTTATCTAAAATTTGCTTTTAGACTCCAAATAATAAGTTTAAAACTTATACCCCTGAATAAGAATTGAATCCCCCGTCAACTGGAATAACAGCACCTGTAACAAATCGTGAAGCATCAGAGGCAAGCCAAATACATATTCCTATTAAATCCTCGGGTTTGCCAAATTCACCCATTGGAGTATGTGCAATTATTGATTTGCCTCTCTGGGTAAGGTTACCCTCATCATCCAGCAATAAATATTTCAATTGTTTGGTTAAAAAAAATCCGGGAGCTATGGCATTTACTCTTAACTTATTATTATATTCCATAGCAAAATGTACTGCTAACCACTGCGTAAAATTACTTACTGCTGCCTTTGATGCAGAATATCCTGGAATTCTTGTTAATGGACGAAAAGCATTCATAGAAGATATATTTATTATAGAACCACCTTCAGAATTATTTATCATAACTTTTCCAAATACTTGAGAAGGTAAAATAGCACCTCCAAAAAGATTCAATTTGATTACTCTTTCTAAAGCTGTCATTGATAAATCAAAAAAAGTCAAATCTTTATTTGTTGTAGCCTCTTTCATATTTCCACCAGCACCATTCACAAGGATATCGATTCTACCGAAATCCCGAACTATATTGTCTCTACAATTTTTTATGGAATCAGAATCCATTACATCAATAAAATAACCTTTCGCTTTAATGCCTTCGTCTATTAACCTTCTTACAGCTTCATCTGTATTATTTATATCGCAAATAGCAATTTCAGCACCGGCTTTACCCAAGCCAGATTCAATAAATGAACATAAAACACCGGCACCACCCGTAATTACTGCTTTCTTACCATTTAAACTAAAAATTCTTAAAAATTCTTCCACCTATTCACCTCCTAAGTTCTGACCTAATATATGCATTTAGATTTACGGTAACATAATAAAAATGTTTTATAAAATTATATTTTTTAATAAAGCATATTTTAATCACTAATATCAATATATAGAGTCAAGATTTTTATTATTATTTATTACTCTCTTTGCAGCACCTACAATATACTCTGCACTCATTTCATATTTTTCAAGAAGTTCATGATTTCTCCCCGTCTCTCCGAGGATATCCCTTATTCCAATTCTTAACATTGGGGTCGGGATATTTTCAGCCAGAACCTCTGCAACTGCACTTCCCAGACCTCCATAAATGTTATGATTTTCTGCTACCACAATTGCCCCGGTCTTCGATGCGCACTCTATTATCATATCGGTATCAATCGGTTTTATGGTAGACATATTTATAACTCTGGCATTTATTTTGCTTTTTTTCAGTATTTCTGCAGCCTTGATAGACTCGGAAGTCATGACCCCACAAGCAATAATGGTTACATCTTCTCCGTCCAGAACAACACTGGATTTACCAATGGAAAATTTATAATCTGCATTAAAAATATCCGGCCATTCATCCCTTGTTTCACGCAAATATACAGGCCCTTTATATTCTGATATTTCTTTAACCGCCTGTTTCATCTCTTCAGCATCTGCAGGATCTATTACTACGATGCCAGGGATGGCTCTCATTATCGCCATATCTTCAACAGCCATATGGCTCGCACCGGTTGCACCATTAAAAAGCCCGGTATAGGCTCCGATTAATTTTACATTAAATCTTGGGTATGCGACTGATATTGATACCTGATCTGCAGCTCTTTTTGTTAAAAATACGGCAAAAGTAGTAGCAAACGGTATTTTCCCGCATGATGCAAGACCTGCTGCAATTCCTACCATGTTTTGTTCAGCAATACCTACTTGAAAAAATCTATCAGGAAATTTTTGAGCAAAATAGGTTGTTTTAGTTGAACTTCCAAGATCTGCATCCATAACAACCACATTTTCATTTATACTACCTAATTCCAATAGTGCTTTCCCAAACACTTCTCTCATCGCGACCATATGATTTTAAAATCCTTTCCTACTTTTATATAAATATTGTCTTATGCTTTTAGTTCCCGTATAGCTTTTTTATATTCCTCATTACTTGGTGCTTTACCGTGCCATTCACAGGTATTCTGCATAAAAGAAACACCCTTGCCTTTTATAGTTTTGGCAATGATTATTGTCGGAACCCCTTTTTTCATTTTTGCAGAATTAACGGCATTTATTATCTGACTGAAGTCATGTCCGTTTATTTCTATGGTATTCCATCCAAAAGATTCCCATTTTTCCTTAACAGGCTTGATCTGCATGATATCCGGAACATTACCCATAAGCTGAACATTGTTATAATCAAGAATTGCTGTTAAATTATCTACCTTAAAGTGAGATGCAAACATTGCGGCTTCCCAAACCTGGCCTTCCTGTATTTCTCCGTCTCCAAGCACTACATATGTGTGATAATTTTTTTTATCCAGTTTTGCTGCTAGCGCCATACCAATACCGATTGAAAGTCCCTGACCTAGCGCACCGGTAGATGCTTCAACACCAGGTACTTTATTCCTGTCAGGATGCACCTGCAAAATACTGCCTAGTTTTCCGAATGTGGACAGTTCATCGACTGAAAAGAAACCTCTTTCTGCAAGTGCCGAATAGAGCAATGTTGCACCATGTCCCTTTGAAAGAATAAATCTATCCCTGTCAGGCCAGTTTGGATTTAATGGATCTATCCTCATTATATGAAAGTATAAAGCTGTAAGTATGTCTGCCGACGAAAAAGAACCACCGATATGACCAACCTGTGCATCTGTAATCATTGCCAATATATGGCATCTTATTGTTTGTGCCTGTTTTGTAAGTCTCTCCACTACTTCATCTTCTATTACTAAATTACTTTCTATTTTTTGCTCCTTTCAAAAAAAACAGCTATAAAATTTTTTTAAGCTTATTTATTTGTTCTATTGAATTTAAAATATTAAATTCAATCCTGAATTTCTTCTTTTCACCAGGTTCAATAAATTTTAGTTCCCCCCTATCCCTGTGTATTTTCCTTCCAGTGGTCAAACAATTCGAAGGTTCGATTCCGCAGACATATTCGCCATAGCCCATATTTTTCCACTGGCCTAATAACGGGAGGTTGTCTTTATTGAATTTCACCCAAATCCCTATACCGCTCCCATTATTAAATTTTTCATTCACTATTGCTATATTGGAATTACCGTCATTATCAGCCTTTATATCATGAGAAAATACCTGTTCTTTATATCCTGAAACAGGTTCGGAAAATCTGCTATATTCTTTAAAACCTTTTTCAGCTTCATGATCCCTGGGTGCCACATTTGATTCGGATTCCAGCAAAATAGATTCTGAATCCAAAACAGGAAATCCAATATTTATATGATAAATAACCATTAATGGTGAGATATCTGAACCAATATTTTCAATTGTGTCCTCCACAACCACCTTTGCCTTATTCATCCAAATAGTTATTTTTCTTTTATTCTCAAGTTTATCTCCAAAGACTTTAGCCTCTCGCACAACTCCCTGCACTGACATCACATAGTCGTCGTCTTCCCAACGGGAATCTGTAAAAATGTTTTCTGCCGGCAGATTTGCGATCCGTCCATGAAGACCCAGTTCTTCACCATTATCAACACATGGCATGCCTGCATAAGTCAGCCCGCAAGTAGTAAGCAGACCTCCGTAAAAAGTCCGGAGCCATTCAAAGTCTCTGCTTTCATAATAGACCGGTGATGTCTCTTTAACTGCAGATTTCCAGGCAATAGGTATTGAGTTGAATCTTAAATCCGATATGTCCAGCCCTCTATCGATAATCACATTCATATCGATCCCAATAGCATTTTTTATGTTTGCTACTCTTACTCCCCGGCTCACTCCATCTATCATCTCATAAAGCTTTATTCCGCCAATTTGTGAAATGTCTCCGACTTTTTTTAAAAGTTCTTTTTTTGAAATTTCCTCATTATATAATTTCATATAAGCTCCTAAAAATTTATAAGCTCTTTACAAACCTGCCATTTGGGACAACTGCAATTTTTATACTTTTTTCTTTTCTGATTAATCCATCAATAAAATCCTGTATATTATTTATTCTTTTAAGGCCAATCTTTTCAAAGTCTTTAAAATCTGAATAAATAAAGACTTCCGATTTCGTAAGCACTTTGGATATTGCCACTGCTTTATGGCCTCCTAATACAAAATCCTGTTTTATTTTTTTTGAGAGTTTTTCATAATCATTTACATCCTGCATCCACTCTTCAAACATTACTTCTCCATAACCTTCACTGCACGCTGCTATAAAAACTATTTTACCGCCGTCTTTGACTATTCCTTTAATATTGTCCAAGGCTTTTTGAGCTTGATAAAGATTTATATCTTTTGGATAGCCCCCGGGTGATGTTATTACCAGATCTGCCTTCTCTTCTACATTAATCTCATATAGTGAATCATAGATCTTGATGCCTTCAATAAAGGCTTCGTTATTTTTTCCGGAAACTGCTGCAATTATATTTTTTGAATCATTTAAGATCACATTGAAAAGGAAGTCGATTGAAACAAGCCTGCCTGCTTCTTCTATATCCTGTCTTACAGGATTAGAGATGAACTTTGCAGCAACCGAATCATTTTCCAGCATCATAGAATGGTTTGCACTTATGGTTTTTTTAGAACATACTCCCGGCATCACTGCTTTTGCTCCACCGGAGTAACCGGCAAAATAATGATATTCAATATTACCTGTTGCAATTAAAAAATCTGAAGATATGACCTCTTTTGATACCTCCACCGGTGTTCCAAAAGATGTCGTTCCTGTATACTCGACATTTTCCGCATCAAAATCTATAAGTCTTGCATTTTCCGCTGTATAATTTCCAACAAGTTTTATTTTCTCTTCATCAGAATGTTTTCTATGTATCCCAAGGCCAAACAGGATTTTTATATCTTTTACTCTTGTTTTCTTAAGTTCTTTTATAATTTGCTCCAGAAACTTATAAGATGGGCAGGGTCTTGTGATATCGGAGACAAGAATACATGCACTTGATTTTGAATATGCAAGATTGGAAATTCTGTCTGTTGACACAGGATTTTTAATTGCATCCGCAATAATTTTGTCTTCATTTACCGGAACTTCTTCCAAATTATCCTTGCAGATAAGCGGCACAACATTTTTATCAGGAATATCCAGACCAAGATGCTGTTTTTCATATGGTATTTCAAAATGCATTTTTATTTCCTTAATATATTCTTAGCCTTATACCCTATCCAGTCTAAATCAGTATCAGCAGGAGCAGTACCCGTTGCAACTGCTGCAGCAGCAACAGATGTGGCAACTGCAGGAAGCACCTTTGCATCAAATGGCTTTGGAATTATAAAATCTGCCTTTATTTCCTTCTCAACTATTAAAGCTATTGCCTTTGCTGCAGCAAGCTTCATCTCCATATTTATATCTGTTGCATTTGCATCAAGTGCACCTCTAAAAACTCCCGGGAAAGCCAGTACATTATTTACCTGATTTGGATAATCAGAGCGTCCTGTTGCAATTATCTCAATACCGATACTTTTGGCAAGTTCCACCTTTATTTCAGGCTCAGGGTTGGCAAGTGCAAATATTATAGGCTTTTTTCTCATTGTTGCTACCATTTCGGGTTTTAGCTGGTCTGCAACAGAAACCCCAATAAATACATCTGCCCCAACAAGAGCATCTGATAGGCTGCCTTTTACTGCCTTGGGATTTGTAAGCTCTGCTATTTCTAATTTAGCAAAATTTAAATCAGGCCTACCTTTGTAAATTATCCCTTTTGTATCACACACTATGATATTGTTTACGCCAAGGTGATCAAGTAGTTTTACAATGGAGTGCCCTGCAGCACCCGCTCCATTCATAACAATTTTTATGTCTTTTATATCCAGGTTATAAAATTTTATTGCATTAAAAAGCCCGGCAAGGGTTACTATTGCTGTCCCATGCTGGTCATCATGGAATATTACCATGCCTGTTTCTTTCTTTAGCCTGTTTTCAATCTCAAAACAGCGAGGTGCTGAGATATCCTCAAGGTTAATTCCTGCAAATGAGGGCTCAAGGAGTTTTACCGTATTTACTATTTTATCGTTGTCTTGGCTCTCTATACACAATGGAAAGGCAGAAACACCCCCAAACTGCCTGAACAGCACGCATTTGCCTTCCATAACAGGAAGAGCCGCCCTTGCTCCGATATTTCCAAGTCCAAGTACTGCAGAACCATCAGATACAACAGCTATCATGTTTGCCCTTGCAGTATAGGTGTTAATAAGTGAAGGATTTTTTGCTATTTCCCTGCATGGCTGGGCAACCCCTGGTGAGTATGCAAGAGCCAAATCATGCTCATTCTCAGTTTTTACCTTGCTTATAACATCGATTTTCCCCTGTTTGTCCTTATGCATAAGTAGTGATTCTTTATAAATATCCAAAATTGTCTCCCTTTTGATAGTTGTTTTGATTACAAATCTTATATGCTTTTTTTATTAAACTTGATAGCTGAATATTTTAAAGCTTTTATAACTGGTAGTTCTTCACCTGATAAAAATCTAACCATAGCTCCACCACCTGTACAAATATGTGAAAATCCATTTCCCAAACCATATTTATTTACAGCAGCAATACTATCTCCACCACCAATTACAGAGTAACTATTGCTATTAGCAATATGAACCCAGATTTCTTTGGTTCCAATTTCAGATTCTTTTTCCTCAAAAATCCCAGCTGGACCATTAATAAAAATAGTTTTTGATCTTGAAATTATATCTTTGTATTTCTTTATTGTTTTCTGTCCAATATCTACTATTAAATTATCAATTGGCAGACTTGTTACATCAAGCTCTACTCTTTTTCCTTCCTTAATGTATGCAAAATCAAGGGGCAATATAATTTTATCTTTATATTTTTTTAATAATTTTTTAGCTGTTGGGATATATTCATTGAGTTTTTTCTTATAAATAAAATCAGTTGATGCTCTTCCTAAGTCAATCCCAGATGAAATATAAAATACTGATGCTAGAAGACCTGATGAAATTATTTTATCAGCAATCCCTTTTAATAACACTGTAGGCATCATCAAAAAAGCATCTTCGATTTTTGCACCACCTAAAAAAAACACACAGGGTTTACTGGGTCTATCCATTATTTTAGAAAGAGTTTCATATTCTTTTTCAAATAAGCGACCCATTGCTGAGGGAAGCAAATACTCAAACGCTACAAGAGTAGGCTGATCCCTGTGACTTGCTGCAAATGCATCACAGATATAAATATCTGCATATGGGGCAAGTTTATTAATAACAATAGTTTTTGTCTGTTCTTCAGCAGATAATTTTAACTTTGTTTCAAAAAGTGTCATCTCTTCAGCCATATATCTTACATTATCTAAAAGTAAAATATCGCCTTCTCTTAAATCCTTAATTTTTCTTCTTGCCTCGGGTCCACAAACATCATCTAAGAATTTAATTTCTTTTCCTAGCATGCTTGATATAACCTTTGAATGAAGCTCTGTTGATATAAAGTTTTGATATTCAAGGTCTCCACCCTGATGCGAAATAAGCACCATTTTTGCACCTTTATCTGATAGCTCTCTTATAGTTGGTATAGCTGCCTCAATTCTTGTAACGTCTCTTAGTTTATTATCCTCTCTATTATAAGGAGAATTAAGGTCAAGTCTGCATAAGACTGTCTTTCTATAGAATTCAAAATCATCTAAAGTGTTTATACCATATTTCATTGAAAGATTTCCTTTTTTAAATAAAATCTTAATTATAAAAATTCTATATCAATTTTACGCTTTATCACCCATACCAAGATATTTGTTTGTGAGCCTGACCCCTTGTTTCCAATCAGTCTGTAGTGGCATTGCTGCTCTTATTCCATCTATGGTTTCAGGAATAACCACTGCTTCCTGAGGAATATTGATTGTAAAGAAAAGATTATCTCCACTCTTTACGACTGTTTCTCTAAATAATGCAATTTCATACATATCAGCACGTTTTGCACCTTTTTCCCTTGCATATTTAAACAGGGCTGCATTGGAATTGAATCCTTTAGCAATATCAACAACTTTTATTCTTGGATGTGCCTCAAACAATGCCATGGCATCTGCTACTTCTATTTTTTTCTTTGGTGTAACAAGCAGTGTGATTATATGACCATGAGTCGTTGGAACATGAATAAGTACACCCGTAGCCTCAATATGAGGCATAATTAACATCAAGTCTTTAGCCTGATGGTTGGGCACCTTTTCAACAAGTGCTACGTCGACTAAACCTCTGTGGCTATCACCAGGATCAGCAACTCTTCTGATAATTGTAACAACAACACGTTCTACGCCTACGGCTTTGTCTATACAGTCAACAGCTCTGATAAATCCAGTAGTGTTACAGCTTGTAAGTTTAAGATAATCTTTGCCTATACCTTTATCATAATTAGCATATCCATGAAAAAATACATCAGCTACATCATTTTTTTCTCCACCTTGAAAGATTGCCTTTTTATGCGCTGCCTGGTATATTTCTTTATTTTTGGCACCAATGCCTGCAGGTGTTGCATCAAGAATTATGTCAACTTTTGAGATTAGGTTATCAAGTATGCCTTTTACTGGAAATCCTTCAGCATTAAAAGCTTCTTTTTGCCCCTTATCTATTACATAAAGATCATAAGGACACGCACTATCAAACATTGCCCTAATTGATAAGGTGGGAGCTACATCTGCAACTCCTACAAGTTCCATATCGTCCTGTAATGCTACTCCATCTGCAAGCCTTTGGCCTATAACGCCATATCCCACTACCGCTACCCTGGTTTTTTTCATTATAGCCTCCTACAAAATTTTTATTTCTTTTTAAAAAAATATCTTAACTTGAAAATTCTTGAATATATCTTTTATAAGCTATTATAATAATAAATATATTAATAGATTACGTAAACGATTATATCTTATATTAATTTAAAATTAGTGTCAATATTTATATTGGTATTACATATTAATTATTACTCTTATGGTTTAGCAGCTTAGAGGTTTTAAGACTTTTAATGATTTTGAGTTATAATATATTGTCTAGGATATGTTAAGTCTATGCTACAAAAATAATAGTTGAAAAAATCAATTGTCAGCGCTGACAATTGATTTTTCATTAGAATTTGGCTAAGACTACAAATTCCTAAGAGCTAATTTTATTGCTCCTTCAACTGGTTTTTTGGTAAGAGGTTTAAAATTTATTTTTGTAAATTTATCTTTTAGCTCTTTTATTAAAACAGATTTAAAATATTTCTCACACTTAAATACATTCCCAACAAAAACTAGATCAAAATTTTTATCTGCCAGATTAAGCTTATTTGCTACCACAGTTACTGAATTTACTGCTTCTATAGCTTCCTCTTTAAGTATTTTTATGCTTATCTTGTCCCCCATTTCTGCAGTTCTGCATACTGTTTTAGCAATTACTGCAATTTTATCTTTTGAAAAAGAATCCTTGTAAGCCCACCTTATCAATTCTGATACATTTTTAATATTTAAATCTTCAAGTATAGTCTTGGATAGAAGGGTACTTTCCCCTCTTCCATCATATGCCTTCATAAAAGCTCTTAGTGCCTTTATGCCAACTTCATACCCACTTCCTTCATCACCAAGTATATAGTCCCAACCATTTGCTTTTGCTTCCCTACCTTCCTCGTTTACACCAAAACAGTTAGATCCAGTGCCACAAATAATCATTATACCATTTTTACTGCTGCTCCCTGCAGCAAGACCTATTCTTGTATCATTGCATATAATAGTTTTGTGTGAGTTCAAATAATCTTTTATTTTTTCATTAAATATAATTTTGTGGTAAATATTTGAGTCATCTTCAGAATCATTTCCTGACAATCCAAAGCAGGCACTTTTAAAAATAATTTTGTCAAAAATTCCAAGTTTTTTTACCGCACCAAGTATTGCACTATTAATATTTATTTTTGCATTTTCTACTCCTATACTTTTACAATTACTTGACCCTGATTTATTTTCGGTTATTAACTTACCATTGGAATTTGCAATCTGAACAGTTGTCTTTGTCCCACCACCATCAACACCTAAAATATAGTCCAACTATCTCTCCTTCTTTATTACAACTTGGTAATTCCTACAGTACTCTTATATATATTTTTTAGATTCAAACTTAATGCTAAACTACACTTGTAGCCTCTATTTATAAATTGCTAAAATATTCTCTATTGGTGTATCTGTTTATTCCGGTGAAACCGGAATAAACATTTGGTATGTTTACTAATTTGTTAACATTTTTTACTAATAATATCATATTTACCCTTTTTGGTTAAAATTTATATTCTGAAGCAAAATTATTTGAAATTAAGATTTATATTATTTTTTATAGCATAGGCTTTAGCAAGTGATACAAACATTGCACCCCTACTCTTTTTGATTTTCCCGGTAAGATGTGTATCTTTAATTATGCTTAAAAATATTCTTATCCGCTGCTCTGATATTTTATCAACTACAACCCGGAATGCTCCTAAGCTGTGATCGTCATTAAGCTCTTCTGCTATTTCTTTGGCTAGTTGCTCCTTTTCTCTGGACCTATATCTTTTTGGTCCAGGATATTTCTTTATCTCACTCTCAGAGTTTTCCACAACTTCTTCCCTACTGGTTCTATTAACGTTATTTAAATTAGTTTCCTTAACGTAAGTATCACTAGGGTGTACTTTCGGCACTTCTAGAGGTGTATTTTTGCCACTTCTAGAAGTGTATTTTCTACACTTCTGAAATTCTGGTAATTCAGGCTTAAGTATATATATTTTATTTGCTTTCCCTTGCCCCAATCTTTTTTCAAAAATCAAGCCATATTTAGCAAGCCTTTTTTTATATTTAATAATAATCTTATTAGACATCTCTAAAAGATTCATAAGCTCTTCTACGCTGAAAATTAAATATATATAGCCTTTTCCATCTTTCCAATTGTTTTTTATAGACAGATCTAGCCTGTCCCTTAATATTGAATACATTAATTTTGGTCCAAGAGAGAGTCCTTTATATTTAGGATTTTTAAAAAGAGCTTTTGGTGTTTGGTAAAACCTTAGGGTTACCTCTTCTTTTAAAGTGTAAAATCTGTCTGATGGTATAGAATTGTATTCTTTGTTGCATAGAGAGCCGGTGGAGCTACTGGTAGACAGTTCAGATTTTTTACGTATATTTTCTCTATTATCTCTTAAGTTACTCCTATTCATTATAGGATTTCCTGCTTAAATCTTTATCTAATGCAAAAAGCCCGGCATTATACCGAGCTTTTATTCAAATAACTTTAATTTTCTTTTTAAATTTAAGGTTTATGCCAGGTGAGCTATAGCCTTCACCCGTCCAGCGAAAAATAGTGTTGCTAGGCGAACTATGGAAGACGTCAAACTGCCCTGTGATATCAGTACTTCTTTTATTATCTTATTCTTTATGTCCAGAAGAAGAACTATAAACTGTTCCTTCTTTAGATCTTTAAGAAGCGGGATATAATAATTTGCCACTTCCTCACTGCACCTGAAACTTTTATTATTTCCATTTCTCTCAGAGATTGCCCTCTTGCCCA
>Ga0307378_10002710_pt1 | contig 26650 bp, 22 predicted proteins | sample UN1MG_FD_202238 | JGI IMG/M metagenome (GOLD analysis project Ga0307378, IMG submission 202238) | Soil microbial communities from Risofladan, Vaasa, Finland - UN-1 | ecosystem: Environmental > Terrestrial > Soil > Coastal area > Acid sulfate soil | place: Finland: Risofladan, Vaasa | collected...
CAGAATGGGACGAGTTTAAAAATCTTACTCCAGAAGATTTTAAGAAAAGTATGAAAACACCTAATGTAATTGATGGAAGAAGGTTATTCGATTACGATAAATTTAACGATGCTTTACCATTCAGAGCCATAGGTCGAATTAATTTGGAATAACACATTAAGATTTTCTTTCATTATTGTAACTTCTATCTTTCTTCTTATCTTTACTCCAGGCATCTAAACTAATGTCATATAAATAAAATCCTACTACTATTACAGTTTTAGAATTTTTTAAAAATACCTTAGGACTGTGTTCTCTATTATATTTATTGAAATAGGCAGGATCGCAAAATCCTACTAGATCTATCCCTTTTTTATCACTGTAAGCAATCAATTCGACAGTAAGTTCTTTGCTCTTTACCATGGTTCCAATTCACATTATATTATTTTATTACTTTTCAATAAGGAGATTGAAGCATCTCTTTTAAAAATAAATCCGGTTTTATGTTGTTAAAATCCTGCCACCATTTATTAACATTTGTGAAATTTCCGGTATTATTTTTTGAATTAATTATAGTTATAATCTTATCTTCTATTAAGCGTGAGGGACTTAGGAGAGTTTTTTCATTTTCTTCTAAGTATTTTAAATTTAGTAGCATACATTCCTGCAAATCATCATAAAATAATAAAGGGATATATTTTTTTTCATTTCTTTCTAATATATTCTTGATAGTTATATCAGCTGGCCAACCATTTGGAGAATAATTAATTATCTCGATATCAATTAATTCTGGGTGATATTGAACTTCTGATACTTTCTTGAATTTTTTATAGTAAGTTGCGTCTCTCTTTTTATATAATCTTACGGTAGAAAGCTCTCCATCAACCTCTGTTAGAATTTTATTCTGATTCATCCTTTTTTTACAGATATCCTCTAATATTTGGCAGTATTGGATTGCGGCACTTATAAGATCGTCTTCTTCAATATAATTTTTAACCATTGTAAGCAAGTATGCTTTTAGAAAAGCAGAGAAATCTTCTTCGAGCCTATAAAGATTACCATATAAGAATTTTGTTCTTTCCCACCATGATATAACCTTTTCTCTTGATATAGATTTAAAAAGTCGTTGAGAAGAACGTATTTCTGTGAAGTAAATTAAATTTTTTACACCATAGTAAAGAAATTGATGAGGATTAATAACAGCCGTTTGATCTTCTGAAATTTGAAATGATATAACTTCCCTAGGGCGAATGATCACTGAACTTTCACCATTAAAAACGCGATCGACGCGCATAGGAATTGGAACAATCGCGTTTTTTTCTATCGTTTCAATAAGGGATTTTAAATAGGGAAGCTCAAATAGCGATGTATCAAAAGGATAAACATCAATGAAGAAGAAAAATGGAGCAGCATCAGATTTATAGGTTTTAAATTTGTATTGAGTTTTTTTGTACAATAATATCACGCTTATGTCTAAACACTTATTAGTAATGCAAAAAGAAATAATAAGAATGCTAAGAAGATATCAAAAAGGATACGGAAAGCTTTATCACCTGATGATTCTTTAGCCTTAATATCATTCCTAAAGTAAGCTTTCATCATTTTCATTCCTATTTGTAAACTTTCCTTAACTCTTGATCGTTGGAGTATAAGTAAAATTAAACTAATTATTAATAAAGGGCTATAGATGAAAATTAGGGATTGTATAATATTACCCTCCCGCAAAAATTCCCATATAATCACGCTCGATATTACTGAATTAATAGTTTTTGCAAAAATTAACGGAAATAACCACTTTCTTCTTATCATAGTCAAAGATAATACGAGACCTATTATAAAAGATTTAATAAACCAGATGACTCCAAAATAGTAACTAACTGTAAAAAAAAGGGTATATAATAAAACTTCAACAAACGTGAAGGAAAAGGTTGATATCATTACAGCCGATATCTTATTAAAATGTTCACTCCCTCTTTTTGTAATCAAACCTCTGAATACTGTTTCTTCTGAAAATGATATGCTAAATTGTATAACACATGAGGAAAACAAAAATAGCAAGAAGTTATCTAGTAACAGATATGAATTCTCAGATTCAAAAACTAACGAGACAGCACGATAAGATACAGTCTGAGGTAATGTAAATGAAATTAAAAATTCAAGTGGGGTTAGTATTAGGAAGAACAACAATAAAATATAAAGGAATTGATAAAAATAATTTTTTTTCGTCATCTTGTAGAGTTTTAGAAACCCTATATGAAGTGCTAATTCTTTGTTAGCAGGTTGTATTTTTTTTAATCTATATCTATTAGAAATGAAAAGAAATAAGATTATTACCAAAAATATCGCTAACGCTCTGATCAGGTAAAAAAGCATTCCATATAACGCTGAAGCTGGATTTACTATAAGTCGTAGCAAAACCCATTCTGAGATTAAAATGGCAAAAATTAAAAAGAATATCAGAACGACTTCATAAAAAAGAAATTTGAAGCGTTTTGTAGCCATTTCTCTTCGATTAACAGATATTAACCTACCCATAAATGTCCCTCGCTTCTAAAACATTAATTAAAATAAATAAATGAATATAGTTTAAGAATTTAATTCCTTAAATTTTAATCCCTAATAATGTAAAAGTTAATGTCGCAATAACTATACTTCTATTGATATAACTAAATATTAACATTGTTAGGAACATTGAGATTAAAATTATTACTTTTTATATGCCTTGCGAGCATAAAATTTTAATTTATCTTGAAAAAGGATTCTTGGAATTCAGGTTTTTTCTTATACTTCATTAGAAATATAGCTCCACCTGCATCAGTATCACTTGTAAAGATTTCTCGATCAACTTTAATCCCGCAACATTCAAAACCATCTAATAGATCATCAATAGAAGGAGGGCATCCTCTTATTGGGATAAGCTCATTTATATTTGGATGGTCTTTATTTTTATTGTATTGACATTGTCCGACAAGTATTGTTTTTTGCATTCCTGGAGATGGTTCCATTATCTTTCCAGTACAAAACTCAATATCTCCAAAAGTTTCACCATCCCATGCGTTCTTTAGTAATACTAGCATTACACCATTAATTGCACTACAATATGTACAAATAGTTGTATCGTATTTGCGATATTTCAATCCCTTAAATTGTCTTTTATAAAATGGTAAAGGTAAATCTCCTGATTCATTATATTTAAAATCCCACATATGAGGTTTTATCAGCGGTTCAATATCATCTCCTACAAGTTCTATATTTGAGAGATCGGGGCTGACATTTCTATCTTTTGCTGCTTGAACTAAGGAAGGTACTGTTGAGGGCTCAAGACCAAGCATTTTTGCACCTACAACATCAGCAGATAAAATATCCTTTGAAGCGATTAAAATATCACTTCTATGAGCTTTTCCATCCATACCAGGTCCTCTTTCAAGTGTGTATAATCCTTCAATGATAGTTAAACAAGGAGGAATGTTATTCGCTAATTTCGCAACATTGTAATGAAGATCTTTTTCAGGATTTGCACTATGGAATTTCTTCCGAGAAGCAATATTGATAAAACCTTTTAAATTTTTTAATCCGAGACTAACATGAGCTTGAGAATGCGTTTTCAAAACGGGAAGACTTATGATGTAATCTGCCTTAAGAGGGTGTGAGCTGAAATTAACTGAAAATTCGCATCCCATATCAATTTTTTCAAATGATCCTTCCATTGTGTTGATTAACTTCACATCATATCTTTCCTTTAATGTATTGTATCCTAATTTTTTAAAGGCATTTTTAGCTGCTTCTGGAGTTCCAAACCCTTCACCAATTGTAATATCTTCAATCCCATATTCGTTCAATAAAACGACTACATCTTCCATGACTCTGGAAGTCGTTATTTAACCCCATTTAGGATGAGGAGAACTACTCCAAAACACGATGTTAGGTTTAATGAATATTCTAGAGTCTTTTGACAATCCTTCAAATAATGTTGATTGTTCAATAACTTTACGTACTGATTCCAATGGTTCTTCATATTTAACTACTGATACTATATTTTTATTCATGTAAAAACACCATTAAATCTATTATTCATATTTCTATGGATTTGGGCTCAATTATCGCCCCAGCAATTAAAAATCTGGATTTTCATATTCCGGGTTAGGATATTTATAAAAACCTTGACCAGTCTTTTTTCCAAGATGTCCTTTATCAACGAAATTATTTTTAAGATATTCATATATTGCTTTTGCTTGTTTATCCCCAGTTTTTAGTGCATGTTGTTCTCGTAATCCCAAACCTACATCTAAACCAATACTATCCATAATCCCGAAAATTCCTATTCCCATTTTCATAGTTTTCATCCATGATTTGTCTACTTGTTGGGGTGTAGCGATTCCATTTACCACTAATTCAAGTGCTTTATTTATCAATGCTAACAACAATGCATTGGTGATGTATCCTGGATGCTCTTTGTCAAGAACAATTGGTGTTAATCCAATTCTTCTGCTAAATTCAATTGTCAAATCAAGTACTTCTTTTGCTGTACCAGGGTGTCCCATAATATCTGCAGTTTTAGTAAGATATACAGGGTTATTGGTGTGTAGAGCTAAAAACCTTTCAGGACGTCCTGTGCTTTTAGCTAACCATGAAGGTAGAAGCATGGATGTGTTTGTAGTAAATATTGTGTGTTTTGGGCACAATTTGTTAAATCTCTCAAATATTTCTCTTTTTAAAGAAACTATTTCCGGGACAGACTCCGAAAGTAAATCTGCATCTTTTGCTGCATCTGCGGGATCGTTTGTTGTATATATTCTCTTCAGCATTTGATCTGCTTCGTTCCTGCTAATTACTTCTTGGCTTACAATTAAATTCTTTCGCTTTTGAATATCATCCCACACTATATCGTTTTTCGCTGGATTTCTTATAAAGATGCTCACATCGTATCCATGCATTGCTGATTGCATACCCATTTGAACTCCCATAGTCCCTGATCCTAATATTAGAATACGCTTTATATTTTCGATTTTCATAATTTTCAGTCAATTTTGTTCTTGAATATGCTTTATAGAATTTAAATCCTAAATCCGTAATAAAATTCTGTATTAGATAATTTAGTTTTTTACCTATATTATTAATATCATTAATGATAGAATAATCTTTTTTATCTTCCCAGCAATTTAGAAAATCGTATTTTTTTTTCATCTTTCATCTTATTAAAAATAGGTACACCAAATTCTGTATGGGGAAAATCTACAAGCTCAGGTGAATGCTTAATTCGTCTCGCGGTAATATTATGAAGACCTTCTCCATCAATCCCCATAAGTGCTTCTCCAATAGCAGGGGGGAATATTGGTTTTCCTTTACCTATAAACAGATTTGTGTTGTTACGTATTCCTGCCATTTCCAATTCTTCAAATAACTGTTTCTCATCATTCATCCGCTTTTCTTGCCCCTTAAGGTCGTAGATGAAGGATGACGCATGAGCTATTAATGCCCACTCGATACGAACATGAAATCCAGAAAGTTCTAAACATTCTTCCGGTAAAGGAAAAACTCCTCCGTCGACCTTTCCGTTGTGGATCATAAAATACCAACCTACCCTATCTCGTCCAGCTTGGAGACGTTTCGGTAAATGTGTATATTCCTCGCTGAATCCCCATTCATACTTACTAAGATCTGATTTAGCTTGGTTGATAAGGTCCACACCTGTTTTGGCAGCAAATCGACACCACTCTAAAGAACCGAACTCCCATTTCTCAAATTCATTCATATAATATCTCGTTTTTTTTTCTTATTTTATTATTAATTTGTGTAAAATAAAAATTTTGTTAAATGAACACTATCTATTTAACAATCTATATAGAAAAGATAAAGAAATTAGGGATTTCCAACAATATTTAGACTATTTTTTTTTACCTGCCTAGCCGATATATGTCGTACTGGTTCTGAGGATTTAAATGCACATCGTAAATTTAAAATTGTAATTTTCACTTACTCACTTATAAATCAAATCGAGGATTTAAATGACATTTAAATATATATTGCCAATTGATACTAGAGATGTCTCATTGGAAATGATTGGTGGTAAAGGAAAGTCTCTAGCTAGGATGGCATATGCAGGAATGCCGGTTCCTGGGGGCTTTTACCTTACAACATCCGCTTATCGGGATTTTGTAAAAAAAAATAACTTACAGAAAGCCATCATCGATCTAGCAAAGCCCGAAATCATTGGTAAGACGGTATCCTTCGAATCTGCATCGAAGCGTATTCAAGAACTGATAAAGGGCAAAGAACTCTCTAGTGAGATTGTTAACGAAATCCGACAGGCTTATGGGGCATTAAATGGACAAAATCCTGCAGTAGCCGTGCGTTCCTCTGCCAATGCCGAAGATCTGCCAGATTTATCCTTCGCCGGGCAACAAGATACTTATTTGAATGTTCGGGGCGATGAGGCACTTATAACAGCGACACGCGATTGTTGGGCATCTCTTTGGACACCACGAGCGATCAGCTACCGGCACCAAATGGGCATTGAACAGGATGTAGTCGCCATGGCTGTAGTGGTTCAAATCATGGTACCATCAGATGTATCGGGAATACTATTTACTGCTAATCCAGTTAACGGTGATAGATCAGAATTCATTATCAATTCGAGTTTTGGCTTAGGTGAGGCGGTAGTAGGAGGACAAGTAACACCAGACACCTATGTGGTAGATCGAAAAACCCTTAATGTAAAAGAGAGCATAATTGGTCCAAAGGCGCAGAAAATTATTTCCAGCGATAAACAAGGAACCATATTGCAAGACGTCTCTGAACATGAGCGTAGCCAGTCGTCGTTATCAGAAGAATTACTCAAGGAGCTGACATCAGTTTCACTTAATGTAGAACAAATTTTCGAAGGAGTTCCTCAAGATATCGAATGGGCCATATCTGGTGAAAAACTCTGGATGCTACAATCCCGTCCCATTACGAATCTTCCGCCTCAGCCCATAGAGGTTACTTGGGAACCAACTCCACCAGCAAAGATTATCGCTCGACGTCAGATCATAGAGAATATTCCTGATCCTTGTAGCCCCTTATTCGATGAGCTGTATCTAACGGAAGGCCTGGAAACAGTTGCAAAAGGTAAGAAGCGTGATAGCTATTTTGTAGGAGGTGGCCCTATGTTTGTAACAGTAAATGGTTATGCCTATCAGCGTTTTGATTTTCCACAAGTTGTGACTCTACAAGAAGAAATAGACAAGCTTTTAACTGAAGAAGAAAAGGAGGACAAAATTGCTACGATTGAACAAGAATGGATGGAAGAATTGGCCCGAAGTAAAAAACATGATCCCGCGATGGAACAGCATGATTTGGACTTGTTCTTGACAGATCTTTCAACTGAGGATCTTAAAGCTTTTAATGAATGGGTCAAAAAAGCAGATATCAAAGACATTGCTTATGCGGTGACCATGCCCGAAAGTAAACATCCAACTTATATTGCCGGCAACAAAATCAAAGCCAATGAGAAACAAATTAAAGAGTGGAAGGAAAAAACAATGCCTGAGCTACTAGCTACGGTGGAAGAATGGCGCAATATTGATTACAAAACAGCACCAGATGAGGATTTATTAAGAGGAATTTCCGAATTAGCTATCGCTGGAGGAATGTACTGGTCAAGTAACGCGAGCCATACATTTGGTATTGCAAAAGCGACCGACGACCAGTTGCAAGCATTTCTACGAGAAAACCTACCAGATCATCATTTCACCAGTGGTCACTTTCTAAGTGGTTTTAAATCGAGAACTTTAGAAGCCAATGAGCACATGTATAAGATCGCCAAACAGATCCAGACAAATGATACACTTTTTAAATTAGTTGTCACAACACCACCTAAAAAACTGATGCAAGTACTACAGAATCATCCTGAAAGCGGTCCATTAGTCAAAGCTATCGAGAAGTATCTCAAGATCTACGGACACTTAGGCTACAGTTTAGATTTTGTCGAATCACTTCCAGTTGAAGATCCTTCAGCGCTTCTTGCTACTTTGAAGACCATGGTAACTGCCACGGATTACAACCCGAAGAAGCACGAAGCTAATGCTTCACGGAATCGTAAGGAGGCGATGCAGAAGATAGAGCAGCTTCTTGATGGTCTGGAGTATTGGCAGTTCCGGTATCGTAATTGGTTCACTCATCGTTTTTATTTCATCCGTGAGGAAGTTATCTTTTACCTAACCAGTGGTTGGCCTGTACTTCGGCTTTTAGCTCTGGAACTCGGAGAGCGCCTTGTAGAAGTTGGTACAATCAACGTCCCTGATGACGTTTTTTATCTGGTTACAGAAGAGTTAACCAAAGCTATAAACGCTCGTAAAGAGAACAAAGCGATACAAGAATATCAGCAATTAACCTCGGAACTCCGAGAGTTAAGAGAAGCTCGCAAACGACTACATCCCCCTGGAACTATTCCAGAAGTCGCCAGCAATAATCCTGGTGTCTCATTCAAAGAAACACAAACGAAGAACGATCCTAATAGTGATATCTTACGAGGCATACCCGTAAGCCCTGGAACAGTCACTAGTCCTGCAAGTTTGATTAATTCACCAACAGAGTTCGATAAAATGCAGCCCGATTCTATTTTAGTTTGCTCCATGACCAACCCAGCGTGGACACCACTATTCGCTCATGCAACCGGATTGGTAACAGACATGGGAGGTATTCTTGGGCATGGATCCATCGTTGCGAGGGAATATGGCATCCCTGCTGTTGTGGGGACGGGGAACATTACCCAACGCACAAAACATGGTCAAACGATCAGAGTTGACGGTGACGCTGGAACTGTCGAGTTAATGCAAGATGAATAATTAATAGAGTTTAAATATAAACTTCATCTTTTATGTCCTTTTTAACATCGTAAAATGAGGTTAAACACTACACTTATATTATAAAATATAGTATTTGAATATCTAATAAAAAAGATGAAAAAAATATGGAAAGAACTAAAATAATTGATACTAAAGCAGGTAAAATTCAGGGTATTAAAGACGAGGGTATTGAGATATTTAAAGGAATACCTTACATTGAAAGAATTGTAGGAGATTTACGATTTAGCCTTCCTATTCCTGCGAAGCGATTTTCCGGAGTATTTTTAGCAACTGAATTTGGACCTGTTTGTCCTCAAGTTATCTCTCCAAAATTGATAAGTCCACCGAATCCGCAAAGTGAACCCGATTGTCTTAACTTGAATATTTGGACACCTTCCACCGATCGGGATAAACGTCCAGTAATGGTCTGGATCCATGGTGGGGGATTAAGAAACCATGAGGCACATCCATACGACGGTACATTCCTAGTCAAAAGGGGAAATGTCGTAGTAGTTACATTTAACTACAGATTAAACGCTCTAGGGTTTTCTTTTATACCAGATATTGTTACCGCCCCGTTAGGAATACTCGACCAAATTACAGCTTTGAAGTGGGTTCGTGATAATATCGAAAATTTCGGAGGGGATGCTGAAAATGTCACAATTTTTGGTGAAAGCGCTGGAGGTTGGTCAGTTTCAACGTTATTAGCTATGCCCGAAGCTAAAGGTCTTTTCCATCGAGCGATTGCTCAAAGTGGAGCCTGCAATCCTGCGAGTTTCAGAGCTTCTGAAGGTAAAGATATAAGCAAGCGTGTATTCTCAGAAGTGGGGATTCAATATGGTGATCTAGAAGCACTCCGTAAAATTTCCGCTTACGAACTCGTAAATGCAGAATCAAAAGCTTGGGAGGAAAAAGTAGAGAGAGAGCTAACGCCATGGCCTTTAGTATCTCCTCCCTACATAGATGGGGAGTACATTCTCGAGCACCCTCTGGATTTAATCCGCAAAGGTGCTGCACCAGAGGTTGATCTGCTAATTGGTACAAATTTGAATGAATCCACATCAATGAAACCGGATGATGATTCCACTTTCAAGGAAGTAAGTGAAAATGGGATGCATAACTGGATAAAACTTGTTATTAAATCTCTTGATCAAAATGAAGATAAAGCAGCAAGCTTAATAAATGCATATAGAGAAACAAGGAAAGATGAGGATTCTCTATCCGCCCAAGCAGTAATGGATGCATTTTTAACCGATTTTGAATTTCGTATTGCTGCCATACGAACAGCCGAGGCTCAATCTATACAAAATCCTAATACTTATATGTATTTATTTACATGGCCATCTCCATTTATGGACGGGAAATTTGGAGCCTTCCACACTTGTGAAATACCCTTCGTATTTGGGATACTGGATAAACCAGATTGGAACCTTTATTCGGATACGAGCGAAGAAGCGCAGAAATTCAGTGAAAAAATTATGGATTCATGGATAGCATTTGCTCGAACGGGAAATCCTTCTCACAGCAGCATACCCGATTGGCCTAAATATGACACGGAAAAAAGGAGTACAATGCTTTTAGGCAAGGAGATAAAAGCAGTCGATGATCCATATGGAATAGAAAGAAAAGCTTGGGACGGAATTATGTAGAATTCAGGATTTTTGGAATTCAATAAGTATTATAGCTACAAATTTTTAATAAGAGTAAGATTTTTCTTTTTCTTTAAAAGATGATATCAAATCTTTACTAATTTTTGCTCACGTTTTTCATATAAACATAAATGAGATAAACCCAATTTTCTTGCTTTTTCTATATTTTCTTCAAACATGTATCCAACATAATCAGGTCTATGAGCATCTGAACCTGTCAGTAAAGGGATTTCACGTTGAATCATTTCTTTAAGAATTTCATCATCGGGATATTGACTGCCGATTTGTTTAAGAATTCCTGAAGTATTAATCTCAACAGCCATTCCCTTATTTTTAATCTTGTCTAATAGATCCAAGAGCTTTTGCCATATATTTTGGGAATATTTAGGATTATTTGGAGGAAATAAAATACGATAATTGTCAAAATGAGCAATAACATCAAAAAAATTAGTGTCTACCAATTTTATTAATTTGTTTACATATTCTAATATGATTTTATCCTCACCATACTCTCTCAGGATATTAGAACCTTCGTTTGGATTCATGAGGATTACAGGAGATTCATGCCATTTTATATCATGTATCGCCCCAATTATATAATCCATATCATCTATAAAAGGTTTAAGAACCTCCTTTTGCCGAGATAAAGCTCTTCCAGGGGTGTAAAAAGTAACTTCTGTGGATATTCGAATGCTTATTTTATCCTTATATTTTTCTTTCAGTCCTTTTATTTCTTTAATATAACTGGGGAATTCCTCAACTTCCATTGACGCTTTTTTAATAAATTCCGCTATTCGTGGATCATCAATTACCGCTCCTAAGGGAAAATGATCTGATATTCCTATTTCATTAAGATTCTTCTCAATCGCAACTTTTACATAATCCTCAATTTCACCTAATGCATGTCCACATCGTCTGTTATGTGTATGATAATCGCTTAGTTTCATCTCTTAAACTGTTTTTAAAAATATCCCATTATTATTGATTATTGATTATTAATTATTTTTGATAAAATTATTGAATTCGTGAGGGCACTGGATTTTATTCAATAAATTTAAAAAAAAATTGATCAAATAATGAAAAATAAATTTTGGCCATCAAATTCAGAACTTCTGGTGTTCAGTAAATATTTACTGCCAAATTGAGTTTAGCTCGTGAATCTCTATTTTAACTAGTTTAGTCTTTCCTCCTTCACTAAAAACTAAAATATCGCCTTTCCCTATGATGATAGGTTTAGTGTATGGTACTGAATAATTAAGCTTGTATGGAAAGAGCTCAGTAAGATCTGTGGTATCAAGATCCGTACCGTATTTAGAAAAAAGTTCTAAAAACTCTGTGATATTTATATGTGTGCGGATCGGCATGTAGATTTGGCCATCATTAGCGAAAAGCTCTAATGTTGTGCGATCAACGAGGATTCTGAATTTTATTTTACCCTCCATCGGTTTCAATGACGCATCACGCTCTTGACAAATGAGCTTTTGCTCCTTGATTTCATAGGTAATTTGGATATTATTGATAATAAGTCCAAATTTTTCGGCACTACCAACTTCAAACTCAGCTGAGATATCATAAAGACCTTCATCGTATTTTTCTTCCAAAATTGAATGTTGACCTTCTTCGACAATTTTATCTTGAGAAATCCAGCTCTTTCTGTAAATTTTCTTAATTTCGTTTAAAGGCTGAGCGAATAATCGCGGTCCCGCTTCTGTAGTTCTTAGTGTAAGTTCAACCGGAAAAAGCATTTGTTGATTAAAGGGCATGCCTGGTATGGCATTTACCCCCCATGCTATTTGAATACGCCTGCTATCCTCTTCAGGAATATTGTTAAAAGTTTGTGATGCGTAGAAACAATTACCATAGTTAAAAGTAATCCCTTTAGTATCGGGAATAAATTGTTTCCCATCGAATTGGCCTATATCGTAACGGCCGTTACCAGCATACATAATCCATTTCTTGTTCTGTAGATTTCCATCAACACTCAATTGGAATAACTCTGGGCATTCATGAAGATTATCTCTTTCATATCTACTTTGAAGTTGCCAAGATTTAAGGTCTTTGGAAGTGAAAAAACCCATAACACCTTCTTCTAAATATAACACGATTACCCACTGATTTGTTGGTTCATGCCAAATAACTTTAGGATCACGGTTAAATGGTTCAACTTCTTCTTGAACAGGATTTCCACTATATTTAGTGAAAGTTCTACCCTTGTCATTACTATATGCGATTGACTGAGTAAAAGGTTTGCCTTTTGACCACGGATTGGTACCACCTGCGGAAGTATATATACATATTATTGGTTTTTCGTCACCACTTTGAAAGCCCATAGTATTTAGCTTATCAACAACTGCTGAACCAGAGTAAACTGAACCTAAGTTATCCGGATGGATGACATCGCGCAATTCTTTCCAGTGTATCAAGTCTTTGCTTATTGCATGACCCCAAGCTATATTTCCCGTATCGCCTAAATTCCATCCGTAGGGATTATGCTGATAAAATAGGTGATATTCACCGTCATAATAGACTAGACCATTAGGATCATTAGTCCATCCTCGACGTGTTGAGAAATGGAATTGAGGCCTTAGGTGTTCTTTGTAAATATTTTCTTCTCCAGGATATGAACTAGCTTGATAAATTTTATCGAAAGCTTCATTCTCCTTTTTGATTTGTAATGTAACTTTTTTACCTTTAAATTGAGAAACGTCAAGAAATACCCAAAAATCAGGGTCGCCTATCGCCAAGGAAACTTTGAATTCACGTACAATTTTACCATCAATAATGAAGTGTATTAAGCTCTCTTTTGTTCCCTGTTTAACGGGAAAATTAAGATATTGTTTCTCAATCGTAAAATCTCTAAAAATTAAATATCCCCTTTTCGTTAGTAATTCATAGTCTAATTTGGTAAAAAATTCATTTTCAGAATTCTAAAAGCCCACAATTCTTAAAAATTTTTACTTTTGTATATGCTGATTTTCTAAATCGTGATATTCAATAATAAAAATTATTTATTGTAAATGTACATATATAATTTAAAATTCGTACAAAATAAAAAGGAAAAAAAGCTCTAAGAATTAGTGAAACTCATTCTATTTTTTTAATGTTTTTATCTGTCATAACTATAAAATAAAAGGAATGAAGGCAATTAATTATTCGACTTAATTTCCATTAAAATTTCATTGAGACGAAGAATAAATAAGAAAACTTAAAATAAAACACGAAATAATCTCAAAGTTATTATTTTAGAATTTTTTAATGAATAAAAAAAAAAGAATGATGAATATGAATGAAAACACATATATTATTACAAATAAGATTTATAAAATAATAAAAGTAGGAAGATCTAAGAATCCATACAAGCGTTTGAAAGCAATTCAAATAAGCAATAGTATAGAATTAGAAATGGTTTGTGTTTTTGAAGAAGATATTGAAAAAGAGATAAAGGAGTTGTTGAAAAAATATAAAATTCTAGGAGAATGGTATTATCCTGACCCAGAGACACTGTTAGAAATCCAAGAGAAATATCTTCCAAATAATCAAGACCTAGCTTCATTTATTTATAATTTATTTGGAGAAATAAAAATGGGTGATCAACCTATTTGCTTATGCTGGGTAGACGATGAAAAGAGTAGATGTCAATACAAACGACCTAAGGGTTCACTTATAACATGTGAATCCTACGAAATCTGGAAAGCTTGTCTAAGAAAAGAAGAAAAAGATTTCGGGGATTAACGACTTTAAAAGCATTAGTTTCTAATGGTTAGATGAATCTAAGCAACGCATCGTCTTATTGGGCGTGTTCCGCCAGATGTTCAAGCAACAAGCGGGTTATTTTTTCAGGCTCCATTTGAAGTGCCCAATTGAGCGCAATTTCGAGGATCTCGAATCGATATGGTCCCTTCACATAATGCGCATTCGCTTCAGCCGCTTCTTGGGACACATTGCCAACATTTCGGGGCCAGATATATAGAGTGGGCATGACAACTGGCTTTAATGGTTGAGACGCCCATGAGGGCATTGCCCGATACCAGTGAAAAACGGCTCGAAGTGCTTCTTCGCTACTGAGCGCCTCACGATAAGGGTTGCTCTCTTCGGCTGGTAATCCTATGCGTTTAATTGCTTCCTCAAAATTTATCAATTCCATGCCTTCTTTTTTGAAATTAGAAAAATAACTAAACCCTTTTCGTAGCTTGTCCGCCGCCTCTGTCGCCATCACCTCGGTAAATGCGCCCTGATGTGGAACATTAATGCAAACCAGCGTTGCTACGCGCTGAGGATGTTCTCCGGCAAGACGCCATGCAATCACAGATCCGATACTAGTAGCCATAAGATGAAAAGGACGATCTGCCCATCCAAGTTGGTTTGCGATTGCTAGGATATCTTCGACAAACTCATTTACAACGTATTGATCCACACCTTCAGGTCGCGCACCCGGACAGTAACCCCTCAGATCAGGTGCAACAGCTCTGTATCCCGCCTCCCCTAACTTCGGCAACTGATGGTGCCACTCCCAACTTGTTCGGGGTAAACCATGCAGTAATAGTATCAATGGTCCATCTTTCGGTCCAGCTGACCAGGCATTAAAGGTGAATCCGCGAGCTTTGATTTGGATACGATTCATATTCCTCTCTATGTAAAATCATTTTTATATTATTTGATTAGTTTTCAATATTCCTTGAGAGGTAAATTCAGCGTCTGATTTCCATGAAAATTTTTTATTTTTTATTTTGAAGGAAAAGGAAAAAATGGTGAAGAAAAAGTGATAATGATTGAAACGGTAGAACAATGGAATTTTCACTGAAAAAAACACTTTTCTATATATCAAATCAAAATACTTAATTATTAAGCCTTTTAGAATGCTAATATTAAAAATATTAAGAATATTTTTACTTTTTAAAGAATATTTTTGAATGACGAGATGAAAAATATGAAGCAAGAAGTAATGACGGCTCCAGGTAAAATAGAATTTCGCGATATTCCGATTCCTGAATTGGAAGAAAATGATGTTCTCATAAAAATGATGAGAATTGGAGTGTGTGGAAGTGATATTCACGTCTATCATGGGAAACATCCATATACCGACTATCCTATTACCCAAGGTCATGAAGTCTCTGGAAAAATTGAAAAAATTGGGTCAAATGTAAAGAATCTTAAAACAGGCGATAAAGTGACGATTTTACCTCAAGAAGTTTGCAATCAATGTTATCCATGTACTCACGGAAGGAATCATATTTGCGATGATCTAAAAGTTATGGGTTTCCAAACAACTGGTGCAGGTTCAGAATTTTTTGCCATCGATGCTGAAAAGGTCATTAAACTCCCGGAAAATATGACATATGAACAAGGTGCCATGATTGAGCCATGTGCCGTAGCAGTGCATGCAGTATCAAGAGGTGGTGATATTTCAGGATTTAATATTCTAGTACTTGGAGCAGGTCCAATTGGAAATCTAGTAGGACAAGCTGCAAAAGCTCTTGGGGCTAAAGCAGTAATGATTACGGATTTAAGTGATTTTCGATTGGGAATCGCAAAAGAGGTTGGGATTGACTTTACCATAAATCCAACAAAACAAAATTTTTCTGAAGAGATTGTAGATGCATTTGGACCAGATAAAGCAGATTTAATAATCGAATGTGTTGGTACCAACGAAACGATAGATGCGGCGATTGGAAACGCAAGAAAGGGATCAGACATAATAATTGTTGGCGTTTTTGGAGAGAAACCTGCCGTTGATTTAGGATTCGTACAAGATCGTGAGCTTAGGTTGATTGGTACATTAATGTATCAAGCTGATGATTACATTAAAGCGATTGAACTTGTAGATAATAAAAAGATGATCCTTGAACCATTAATGACGATGCATTTCCCATTTGAGGATTATAATAAAGCTTATAAATATATTGATGATAAAAAAGATAAAGTAATGAAAGTTTTTATTGATGTAAATAAAGGATAAGTGGAATATGTGAAAAGGTTTAATTATTACAACTCTACTGATATTAGATTTGGTTGGGGTCGGGCTGAAGAAACTGGAGAAATAATATCACAATATGGAAAGAAATGTTTAATGGTAACAGGATCTGGTAATAGTTTAGAACCTATAAGAGATAAAATAGCAAATCTGTGTCAAGAAAAGGGGATCAATGTTATACGTTATAATGGTGTTTCCACTAACCCGACAACTGATATGGTAAATGCGGGTACAGAAATTGCTAAAAATAATGATGTGGATATAATTCTAGGCGTAGGAGGAGGCTCGCCTATTGATGTAGCAAAAGCCATTTCAGTAGGAGTCACTCACGATGGTGAGGCATGGGATTACCGCATAATAGATGGAAAACCGATAGAAGATAAATTATTACCAATCATAGCAGTGACCACAACCGCAGGAACCGGAACGGAAGTAACCCCGGTTTCAGTAATAACAAATCCTGCCATACATTTGAAATACGCACTAGCAGACAAATTATTATACCCAAATGTTGCTATAATTGACCCTGAGTTAACTATAACGGTACCGGCTCATATTACAGCTGCAACAGGCTGGGATGCTTTTTGCCACTCATTTGAAAGTTATACTTCTCACACTAGTGCTTGTGATTATGTAGATATGCATGCTTTGGAAAGTATGAGACTTGTTATTAATTACTTACCAATAGCAATGAAGGATGGACAAAACCGACAAGCAAGGGAAGCTCTTCATTGGGCAAATACCCTTGGGGGACTATCCATTTCTAATGCAGGTGTAACTTTACCGCATGGGATGGGAATGGCCATAGGCGGTAATGCTTCTCACATCCATCACGGTGAAGCATTGGCTTTAGTGTATCCTGAAATAAATCGCTGGACTTGGAAGTATAAGATCAAAAAATATGCAAATGTAGGTAGACTATTCAATCCTGCCTTAAAGGATAAACCGGATAAGGTAGCTGCAGAAAAAGCATGTGATGAGATGGATAATTTCTTAAGAGAAATCGGAATGTGGATGAGTTTCAAGGATAAAAATGTGCCTAAAAGTACATTAAATGATATTGGGAAAGATACTTTTAAACTACCCGATTATAAAAATCATGCAAAAGTGGCAACAGCAGATGATGTAATGGATCTACTCAAAAAGAGCTATGATCGATGAAGATTATCTAGATAAAAAATAAGCAAATTTTTGCTTAACTAATTTAATTTTAGTAGGTTTGACTTATGAAAGCAGCTATTTATCATGGCCCTCGGGATATTAAAACAGAAGAAGTAGAAATGCCTGAGATTAATTTTACATGCAAAAACTTACTCAAGTTCTTGAAATTTTAAAAACATATGCGTGTTCGCAAGGTTTTTTATTTGGAGTTTTTATTTTAAGACCTGTTTCCGTTAATTCCCATTCCAATTCTTTATCAACGCCTAACATCTTAATGGATCTAATGTCCGATTCATCCATTAGGTAATAAAATATTGTTACTTGATAGGGTCGTAGAATTTTTCTATAAGATTTCCTCAAGGTCTTAATTTTGAATTCTTCACCAGGCCATCCGAGAGTAATAGCATAAATTGCGTTATCCTTCACGGTAAATCTGATATCCTTAGCAGTGTACTTTACTTCAGATGATTCACTGAACATCCCTCCTCTAGCTAGTTTTGTTTTTCCCTCACCAGCTGTAAACCACGGAGTTGTGTTATAAATTGCTTCTCCATTGACTTCGAGCCATTTTCCTATTTGAAGAAGGCAATTTCTTGCAGGTTCAGGTATTTCACCATTAGCTTTTGGTCCAAAATTCATTAGAAGGTAGCCATTCTTGGATACCCTATCTACTAAATTATGAACAAGCGTCTCTCCTGATTTGTATCCCGCATCTTTTACATAGGACCATGCTCCTTGATCGTCAACTGATGAATCTGTTATCCATTTATAATATGTTAATTTATCAGCCCTACCCAACTCATAATCAAGAATTCCAACACTTGGAGGTAGATTATGCATTTTGTAAGTTACAGCAACTTCCTTTCCCCACTCTTCAGCCTTATTGAAGTAATATGCAAGCATTTCTCTTTTGTATTTATCAGGAAGCTTCCCCAAGCCAAAGTCAAACCATATGAGATCAGGCTTATAATTATCTAATACTTCTATTATCTTTGCTTTCCAATTATCAAGATATTCATTACTTGGCTTAGCTTGACGTTGCCATCTCCATTGTAAGTTAATTTTTGAATCTTCATCGTGGATTGGTCCATATAATCCCGAATACTCCGGATTAGATACGTCATATTCCTTGTTCCAATGAGGGAAAAACCAGTGGTTCTCGGCATGATGAAACGCTACCATGAATTTCAATCCCTGTTTTCTGATGGCTTTTTCCATTTCACCTACTGTATCTCTTTTGGGTCCCATTTGAGCAGCATTCCATTTCGTCACCTTACTATCCCACATTGCAAAACCGTCGTGGTGAATGCACACTGGTCCCGCAAATTTGGCTCCTACTTGTTTAAAGAGTTTTGCCCATTCTTCGGGATCGAATTTTTCTGCTGTAAATAAGGGTATAAAATCCTTGTATCCAAACTCCGAGGGGTGGCCGTAAGTTTTTGTATGATGTTTATATTGGGGCGTTCCCTCGAGATACATGGCATGACCGTACCAAGACCCATTTTTGGCCATTTTTGGCCCGAAAGCAGGGACGGAATAAATTCCCCAATGGTAATAGATGCCATATTTAGCATCATCAAGCCATTCTGGATTTCTATGCCTTTTTAAAGAATTCCAGGTTGGTTTATATTTTTCTTTAGAACTCATATTTATTATTATCCTTCCGATTTTTAATCTCTTCTTGTTTTCCTATAATTATGAAGAATGTCTAAATTTCCTAGGTTTGGATTAATCGATGATTTGAGCTCATTTTGTGTTTTTTTGAAGACATTAATATGTCAATTCGAGCGATTTTTTAATCGAAATTTTTATTGTTATAAAATACTTAGGTTATTATATGAACTATATTCGATTGAGGTCAATTCGAGTAACACCTGATAATGAAGCTTTTTTCTATGATTATATTAAAAACAATTTTGCTGAATACTTTTTTTTTCATGTTGACTATGTTCAATATCCGGAAAGTACTGAAATCTATATGGCATTAGATAATGAAGAAAAAATTCAAGGGATGGTCTTAATCTGGAAAAATCGCGAAATTCAATTGAGAGGATCAATCGTGAGTCTTGAATTTTTGTTAAATGGAAAGAATTATAATCCGATATCTATTACTGGATTTGATAACCATAAAAAATTGATCTCAAAATTCTTTCCAGATTATAAAAAAGAAATTGCATTGTATCGTATGGGTTTAAAAAATGGAGATCAAAAGGATTTTGAGAAGTACACATTCCAAAAACTAAATGAATCTCATAGAGAAGTCATAGCTTCATTAATGAGAATTGCTGATCCCATTTATTGGGTTTCACGCAAGCCAGAAGAAATCTTGATTGATGAAAACAATACTTGGTATGGTACAATGAAAGAGAAAGACTTGATTTGTATAATTGGCTTATGGAAATATCAAAATATTGGATATATATTTATTGTTGGGACTCATCCAGATTACTGGAACCACGGTTATGCTAGTTCGCTAATCTCATCGACCTTAAAAGAATTATTTCGAGAAAAAAAACATTGTTTTATTATGGTAAGGGTGGCCAATGCTCCTGCTATCCATACATATAAGAAATTAGGATTTTCAATATGCAATACTCATTATTCTTATGAGAGATTGTAGTCTTCAACTAAAATTTTCACTAAAATTCCCTTGAAATCAGACTCTGAATTTTATTTCTGGATTTGACATGAGCCTTTATTTTCTTAGTTTTAGATTTTTCACCTAAATTCGGGGGGTTTTTTGAAGACATTAAAAATAATTATTATCTACGATTACTTTATCTAATAAATCGCTATGATTTAACATTTATATTTAAAAATAATTAAAGTTGAAAAAATAATAGAAAGCAAAGAAGTAGTCATATGTTATGCAAAAAGGACTGCAATTGGTTCTTTTGGAGGATCTCTTTTACCCTATAGGGCAAGTAAATTGTTAAGTTTAATGATAAAAGATTGTGTGGAATCGACTGGAATCGATCCGTCAATGATATCTGATATCAAAAGTGGCTGCTGCAATGAGTCAAGTGAAGAGATGAATGTAGCAAGAGTAGCGTCATTTATGGCTGGGATACCCGTTGAAGTCCCAGCAATGACTATTAACCGCGTTTGTACTTCTGCGATGGAAGCAATAAGAGCAGGAATGGTTGATATATTAGCAGGACATGGTGATGTCGTGCTAGCAGGCGGTGTTGAAAGTATGAGTAATATTCCTTACTACATACCATCAGCTCGATTTGGTGCGCGATTGAGCAATAAAGAAATGATATGTGGAATAATGGAAGGATTATACGCCGGAAGTAAAATCTATACCCCCCAAGATTCATATATAATGGGTATGACCGCCGAGTATTGTGCCGAAAAATATGGTATAACTCGTCAAATGCAAGACGAGGTCGCATTGCGTTCTCAGAACAATGCTGAAAAATCAACTGATAATGGTAGATTTAAAGACGAAATAGTACCTGTAGAAGTAAAAACACGTAAGAAAACTTATGTTTTCGATAAGGACGAACATTTTAGACCTGGTCAATCAATGGAGGCGCTCCAAAAATTACGGCCAGCATTTAAGAAGGATGGAACGGTAACCGCAGGGAACGCTTCAGGGATAAATGATGGAGCTAGTATTACCTTGTTAACTACAGTTGCCAAGGCTCAAGAATTAGGTTTAACTCCGCTCGCCAAAATAAAAACAATTGCCAAAATAGGAAATGATCCTAAATACATGGGTCTTGGACCAATGTATAGCACTCCCCTAGCACTCAAGCAAGCTGGAATGGAACTGAAGGACATCGATTTAATTGAATGTAATGAGGCATTTGCTGCTCAATATTGCGCCGTAGCTCAAGAATTAAATTGGAACAATGACATAACTAATGTTAATGGTTCAGGAATTGGATTAGGGCATCCTGTAGGCTGTACTGGTGCGAGAATTATCGTAACGCTCATTCATGAAATGAAAAAAAGGAATTCTTCTTACGGATTAGCCACTTTATGTGGCGGTGGAGGACTTTCGGAAGCTACGATAATAGAAAATATTTAATTTTCTTTGTTCTTTTCTTTTTTATTTCAAATTCTAATTTATCTTCAAAGTCGTTAATCTCCGAAACCTATTTCTTCTTTTCTTACACAAGCTTTCCAAATTTCGTAGGATTCACATGTTACAAGCGAACCCTTATGTCGTTTGAATTGACATCTACTATCATCATCGTCTACCCAGCATAAGCAAATAGGTTGATCACTCATTTCTATTTCTCCAAATAAATTATAAATAAATGTAGCTAGTTCTTGATTATTTGGAAGATGTTTTTCTTGGATTTCTAGCATTGTCTTTGGGTTAGGATAGTACCATTCTCCTCGAATTTTATATTTTTTCAACAACTCCTTTATCTCTGTTTCAATATCTTCTTCAAAAACACAAACCATTTCCAATTCTGTACTATTGCTTATTTGAATTGTTTTCAAATGTTTGTGCGGATTCCTAGATCTTCCTACTTTTATTATATTATATTTCTTATCTGTAATAATATATGTTTTTTCATTCATATTCATCACTCTTTTTTATTTATTCTAATAAAGAATTTTAAAATAATTACTTAGAGTTTACTTGGTTTCTTTTTTTTTAGTTGTCTTATTTTTCTGTGAAATTGGAATGGAAAGGTAAATTCAACATCCGGTTTCAATAAAATTCCATAGAAATAAATCAGATCAATTCAAAGTTTAAATATTAATTCAATTTAAAGTTGAATATGTTGAGTAAAATAAATAGAGTTTTTCTTTGTTTCATTTATAATCCATCGAGGGAGGAAAAATGCCTGTGGTAAAATCGTTGGATGGCCCCGTTGCAGTAACTGGTGCTTCAGGTTATATCGGCTCCCATGTGGTAGTTGCGTTAATGAAACGTGGATACACCGTACATGCATGTGTAACTGACTTAAACAATCCAGACAAGACTGGACACCTTCTAAAACTCAATCGGAGTGATTACCCTGGCCATTTAGAACTATTCTCAGCCAATTTACTCGAAGAGGGCAGTTATGATATACCATTCACTAATTGTATTGCAATATTACATGCGGGCACACCTATGGGTTACGGCGGTGCCAACAATCCTCGACAAATATACAATGGGGCGTTGAACGGTACCAAGAACGTCCTTAATTCAGTAAAGAAAGTAGGAACAGTAAAAAGGTTTATTTATACTAGCTCCTTTGCTGCCATTCATCATCCTATGTCATCAGGATATATCTTTACAGAGAAAGATTGGGCTTCAGACAATCGTGATAATGACCCGAGTTGGAGTTCCAATAGAATCGACGAGGATGGCCATATGGCTTATGCCATGGCTAAAGTTGAGACTGAACGCATGTGTTATGATTTTGCAGAGAAAGATGGGCGTTTTGATGTCATTTCTGTTTGTCCAATCAATGTTCTTGGTCCTTTACTTTCCAAAGTGCACAATAGTGTACTTTCTTGGCAATGGTGGGTTGGTCGTATGCTGACAGGGATTACTTGCAAGCAATCTTGGAATGTTTTGTGGAATATCGTTGATGTTCGGGATATTGGTGAATCACAGGCGCTTATGATTGAGAGTAAAATTAGTAAGAATAGATCGCGGTATCAATTATGTGCCACAGACAAGTCGGGTGAAATAAATGTTTTACAACTTCAAGCACTCTTACAAAAGTTGTTCCCTAAAGTAAATGTAGGTGGACCACCTGATGAGATCCACGCAATCATCAGTAAGTATGGCAACGTTTATCAAACGCCTCTTGCTCATTGCGATAAAGCTCGTGAGGAACTTGGTTTAGAGACTCATTCTATAGATGACACTCTGCGTGAAACTGGGCAAACAATGATTGATCTCGGCTTGGTTAAACCAGCTTAAAAATAAGAATTAAATTTAAATCAAATCTTATTTAATGCTGAAAATCTTTATACCACCTTAATTTAACTCAATTTGATTAACATACTGGTAAAAAACTTAGGTGTGGGTTTACGATTTTTTTCTTCTATGGAAAGAAAGGTAAATTCAGCATCCGATTTCAATGAAATTTTAGCTGAAAACTAAGTCGAAAAATTTATTATCTTCATTCTTTCATTTTACAGTTAGGAAAGATTAAAATATCACTTCGTAGAAAAAAAAAAAGATTTTAGTAATTCTTAGAGTATTTTTTTCTCCTAAATATTAATACGACAGAAGCGAAAGAAATCATAAGAACTATCATATTGAAATCAAATCCAGGTATCCCATTACTGGGTAGCCCGGAACTTGATATAACTCTTATATCTATCGTCGCCGTTATACTATTATTAAAGGGATTGTAGGCGCTTATTTCAAGTGAATAAACACCTACGGAAAGGTTTAGCGAATTTGTTATAATGCCTTCGGGCGTGATGTTGAAATTTACCGTATCGTTTATCGAATATTCTACACCGAAAATGTAAGAAGCATCTACATCGTAAAAAAAGGATTCTCCCTCCACTATTGTCTGATCTTCGGGGATTTCATCCCATTCAGGTGGTACATCTTCAGCAAATCTTATGTTTATCGTCGTCGTTATATTATTATTAAAGGGATTGTAGGCGCTTATTTCTAGTGGATAAACACCTTCGGAAAGGCTTAGCGAATTTGTTATTACTCCTTCGGGGGTGATGTCGAAATTTACAGTGTCGTTTATCGAATAATCTACACCAGAAGTGTCAGAAGCATTTACATCGTAAAAAAAGGGGTCCCCTACTCGTAATAGCTGATCTACAGGCGTCGGACTCCATTCTGGTGCGTTATCCGCAGCAAATTGGACAATATAATTTTGTAAAAAAGAAACGTGATCACCATAAAATATACCAGTAAAGCCAACGGTAATATTATATTCCGGTATAACATAGATACACTGTCCTGCAGCTCCATATGTTAAAAATCCCTCAAAAGGACTATTCATGATCCAAAATAAATAGCCATAACTATTAGGAGGCCAATCCCCAGCAACTTGATGTGATGTTGCGTTTTTTATAAAATTTGAATCTACTATTTGTGTTCCGTTCCAAGTACCATTGTTCAGGCATAGTATTCCTAATTTCGCTTGTACTTTCGGTGAACATGCAAATCCATATCCGCCCCAGTCAATGCCTTTAGAATCATTCTTCCAAAAGTATTCATCATCTGAAATTCCCAAAGGATCAAAGAGATATTTTTTTGCGAATTCTTCAGCGCTTTTACCAGTTACGTTGGTAATTATACCTGATAAGAGAGTAGGGCCATCGTTGCTATATTCAAACTCTCCCGCTTCCCCAGGAGTAAATATTAATGGCACCTCCTCAAGCGCAAATCTAATCCAATCAACTTTAATTTTATCTTCAGCACCAGAAGGATAACCAGGACCCCCGCCATCAAATCCGGCATTCATTGTTAATAATTGTTCTATCGTTATATTCTTCTTTAGTTCGCCATCTACAAAACCAGGCTCCCAAATGTCAGCGAAGAACTCATATAAAGTTTGACTTAAATTATCCAAGAAACCTTCTTGGAGAGCTATTCCAATCAAAATACTCATTAAACTTTTAGTGGTAGACCATTGATCATGAATTTTTATCCCTCCAGGATACGATTTATTCTCAATAAGGTGGGAATTACTAAGGTATTGTTCCAATAAGAGATACCCATTACGTACTATAATAACACTATGGATATCAAATCCAATTCTTTCAATATATCTAAACATAGCAGCAATCTTATCAGAATCTAATCCTTGAGTTTCAGGAGCTACTTCTGTCCATTCGCTTGAATTTCCTGGCCAATGTGTATCTTGAGTTGATAAATTAGAGTCGGAAAACGAAGAATCGTCAACATTTGTGCTAATTCCTTGCATTGAGAGAAATCCTAGAGAAAATGAAGTTATTAAAACCAATGAGATCAAGCATGTAAGTAGCTTTTCTATTTTCTTTTTCATTTTTGTCTCACCTTATATTATTTTTTTTTTTTTTATTGGGTATAAGATTTATTTAGTTAAAGAAAGATTTTACTAATTCTTAGAGTATTTTTTCCTCCTAATTATTAATACGACAGAAGCGAAAGAAATCATAAGAAATATTATATTAAAATCAAATCCAGGTATCCCGTTACTGGGTATGGATATAACTCTTATATTTATCGTCGCCATTGTACTATTATTAAAGGGATTGTAGGCACTTATTTCTAGCGAATAAACACCTACGGAAAGGTTTGAAGAATTGGTTATTATTCCTTCGGGAGAGATGTTGAAATTTACAGTATCATTTATCGAATATTCTACATCGAAAATGTAAGAAGCATTCACATCGTAAAAAAAGGATTCTCCTTCTATTATTGTCTGATCTTCGGGAACCTCATCCCATTCAGGTGGCACATCTTCACCAACTTTTATACTTATCGTCGCCGTTATATTATTATTGAAGGGATTGTAGGCTCTTATTTCTAGTGGATAAACGCCTGCAGAAAGGCTTAACGAATTTGTTATTATTCCTTCGGAAGTGATACTGAAATTTACTGTATCATTTATTGAGTAATCTACGCCGGAAGTGTCAGAAGCATTTACATCGTAAGAAAAGGGGTCCCTTACTCGTACTAGTTGATCTTCAGGCATCTGATCCCATTCTGGTGCGTTATCCTCAGCAAATTGGACAATATAATCTAACAACACGCTCGGTGGCCTATTTAAGCCAGTAAAACCAACGGTAAGATTATATTTTGGTATAACATAGATATACTGTCCTCCAGCTCCAGCTGCATAATACCCCTCAGGAGGCCTATCCGTGATCCACCATAAATACCCATAATCCCTATTCTGGAATGTAGTTGAGTTTTTAAAAAAATTTGATTCTACTATTTGTGTTCCGTTCCAAGTACCATTGTTTAGACAAAGTATTCCTAATTTAGCTTGTACTTTCGGTGAGCAGTCAACTCCATATCCACCAAAGTCAATGCCTTTAGAATCATTCTCCCAATCGTATTCATCTTCTGAAATTCCCAAAGGGGTAAAGAGATATTCTTTTGCGAAGTCTTCAACGCTTTTACCAGTTACGTTGGTAAT
>Ga0307378_10002713_pt1 | contig 26615 bp, 31 predicted proteins | sample UN1MG_FD_202238 | JGI IMG/M metagenome (GOLD analysis project Ga0307378, IMG submission 202238) | Soil microbial communities from Risofladan, Vaasa, Finland - UN-1 | ecosystem: Environmental > Terrestrial > Soil > Coastal area > Acid sulfate soil | place: Finland: Risofladan, Vaasa | collected...
AATTTTTTCAGCTCCTGCCTTATATAGTGTCGGTTTAGATGTTCCAGGTATAGTACCGTAATCTTTGCCTTCCTTTAGATTTGTTTGTACTAAATTTTGCCATTGTGCTATTTTCTTTATGTCACTCCTAAAAGTAGTAATATCTGATTGATCAATTATTGATAAACTATTAACTTCTGACATTTATTTTTCCTCCTTTAAATTTTCTAATGGACACCAGTCGGGAATGATGCTTACATCGTCAATTCTTCTTTGAAAAACATCTTCGTGAAAACAGTAATATACTCCCGTTTTAAAATCTAAATTATCATGGTCACAATATGGACATTTTTCTTTTTTTGTTTTACAACTTTTAATTTTAATTACCTTCATTACCATTCTCCTCCTAACCTTCCATTATTTTTTTGATATTCATACTTCTCGAACGTTATCACAGAATCCCGCTTGAAGGCGTAACCATAGCCGTGCAAGTTGATATCCCTTTGCCTTCGCTGTAATATGCTTTCCTCTTCCTCTATGGTGCGGCCGTTACCTTTTGCCAGTAGTCTGGCTGCGCGTGTAGGCATAGCTAAAGGCCCCCATTCAGTTTGTAGCTAAACTTTGGGTCCTGCGGTGTGATGGTCAGGCCTTCATCACATACATCATCGTGGCCTATAATCCCTTCTGTACAATCCTTCTTTAGTTGTGCTTTCTTAAATTCTTCGACTACTTTAATATATTTTTCTGCTCTGTCGTCATATCGTTTAGCCCAACTGATTAATTTAGGTATGTCATATTCCCACCTATCCGGCATAGCCCGATAAGCACAGTAGCCCGCAGGAGTTTCGATTTTACGCTCACCTGACTTAGATAAGTTATTTTCAAGTGAAAGTTCCCTATTCTCGATTACCTCCGCAAACTCTTTAATCTTTTCGTTGTTGTCCTTGCACAAGGTCTCGTTCTGCCTTTGCAGGATTAGGATATCCAACTTTGCTTTAGCTATATTCTTCAAGTCATCTTCTACTGTCATTTTAAATACATCAGTGTTAACCATTTACTTTTCCTCCCTTAATTAATATTTTTACTTACCACTTAAACCGCCCATTAAAGTGCTTCATAGGCATACCCCCTTTTTCCTTATGTAGTAGCCAGACTGTCCTTGCGATCATCAGTAGAAACAGTGCGAAAATTATGTTAAGAAACATTGTAATCCTCCTTAAAATAGATATGTTTTAAATAAAATATTCTACTTTTAACTTCAGCTTCAGTTGGAACATTTTTCAGTTTTCTTAACCACTCAATAATATCAAAGACCATATCCCAGCTTACCCACCCCATTACTGTATCTCCGTCTAATTCAATCATCACATCATCTTTAACATTCCACATAGCTATTTCACAATTAGTCCTTATAGTATTCCGGGTTAATTTGCAATGATTTCTTGTTGGGTCTTCAGAACAATAATTTCCCCATCCTGCCTGTGTAGATAAACACCAACCATTTACTAAAAAATGTATTCCTTTGCCACAACCTTTTTCAACATCATTTGTTGGCATTGTCTCACCAAATAATTTTAAATTTAACATTTCATTTCACCTCCTTCCTTATTTTTTTTTACCCCAGCAACCTAACCCAGCCCAACAGCTTGATCACGCAGAACACCGCGAACCCGAACACGAGCAAGCCTGCGATAATGCTTGCGTTAAGATTTAGTCTTGTCATGGTTGACCTCCTTTTCTGCCTGCCCTGACAGGATTCCCCACCCTGTACCCCAATTTATATAATCAATTTAGTTACTGGCTTATTTGATTATTCAGCGCTAATGTAAGCTGACTTCCACAAAGTAGTTATATCGTTTATAACTACGCTACGTCTTTCAGTCCAGACCTGACGCCAGAACGCCACAAGGCAGGCATGATTACAAAATAAAAAAAGCCCTGAAAATATTGCTATTCTCAAGGCTTACTAATTGACTTATTCTATTTTAGATGTTTACCGTATGGTTACCAGTAGGTTACCATATGATATATTATAGGCCGTTAAAAAAAGACTAAAGAAATGAAAGCCTTGAAAATCCCCGCTTATTCGGTTGTTACCGATTTGGGAATTTTAGCACCTTTTTCATTATGTCCTCCCGGTATTATTATTTATTTTCTTCTATAACCTTATCTATCTTTTCGATGGTATTTCTATTGATAGGTTCGGCATCTCCCCTAACCCAACGATACCAGGTAGTCGTACCGATACCTAATAGATGACACATCGTTACATAGTTGAGGTTCTTTCTAATACTGATTTCTATTAGCTTTTGGATTCTAATGTTTTTTATCATACCTAATTTTACCATAAGATAATTATATTGCAAATCTTATATAGGATGATGGCAAGTAGTATAATACCACAATGACCTATTATATGGGTATTATATAGTTCAGCCTTATGTATGCTTTAAAATGCTCGTATTTACTCGTATTAACAATAAAGCAGAGGAATAATATTAAAAAAAAATGAAAATAATTTAAAATATTTTTACCCTACTAAAATTACACGCTGTAAGCCTTTATAATTACCATTTCGTTTTTTAAGGCGTCTGTGAGGCTCGTGGTGGCGTTTCTTGGTTTTTACATTATATCATAAGCAGGATTTGTAAGATTTGCAGGTGTTTAGGCAGGTATAGGTACAGGTTTTGATATGAGGGATATTTTTAGAGCAGGCTGGAATGGTTTAAATAATTTACTACCCTTAATTAAATTTTCTTTTGCCGGAAGAAGTCTTAAATTTTTCAATGCCCAACATTTTTTGAAATCAGGGTGTTCTAATTTACTAAAGTTAAAAGCAGAGATAGGTATGATATGATCAATGTGAAGTTTACCTTGTAAAAAATCACCCCAAGTGTAATTTTGAGGGAGAGTCTTTTGTAAATGATTCTTTAAATCATCTAAAGTATAATTTACTATACTTTCCCATTTGCTTCCTGCTTTATTACCTTTTAGGGAATATCTTATACTACTTGAAATTTTTTCGTTTAAATTAAATTTTAAATCTATTTTATATTTTATTGCGAAACGTTGGTTTGCATTATTTCTTATAAATTCGCAATTGTTGTTAAGATATTGTTTTCTATATTCTGCTATTTTATCTCTATTATCAATACGATATTGCTTTTTATATTTCTTCGTAGCTTGTCTATATAATTTCATATATTCTTTATTTTCTTTTTTGTTTTTCTGAATCCATCTGTCGTAACGAATTTTACTTAATTTTGCTATTCTTTCTTTATTATCAATGCGATATTGCCTCATATAATCTTTCTCTTTTTCTGTAACCATATTATCTCCTTACCTTTTTATTATAACACTTTGGAGTGGTTTATGCAAATAAATAACCCCCTAGAACTCTTGAATTTCTAGGGGGTAGGAGGAAAAAATGAATCCAGGATAAAACCCGCCTGGCCGGGATAAGGCTTCTCGATTTGTTACATCAACCTGCTTAATCATGTCCTTAATTATGTATCTAATCGTGAGCTAACCGGAATTACCGGATAACTGTACTCAAAATCTACTACGATTGTACTCAATATGGGTTACTACCCTATATATCGAACATAGATAGTTGGTTACTGTAAGTGTCGCTATTTGGTATAAAACGGTCATGTTTCGTTACTGTATTATTCGCTAAAAATGATTATTTATACCGTTTATTCCGTAATGATAATAGATAAATCTGTATTATCACTTAGTGCAGGATTGAATAATAGTGGGTAACGTTATTATCATTTATGACACAATCCTGCAATTATTTCTCCAACGTGCTAAAAAACGGTCTTTCAGGAATTAAATACAAATATATAGATAGCAAATACTAAAGTAATTCCGAATGTCATTGCTGATATAACAAATATAGCACCACCTATAAACCAAATAAAGGGATGTTTTATTTCTTTTATATATTCACAATTATTGAAATGTTTATCGAGCCAATTAGTTAATAACATTAATATTGTAGTTATCGCAAATGAGATTAAACAACGATTCATTATTATCTCCTTTTTCAGCAAATGCTGAAACGTCTTTTATTTTAGTCACCGGGATAATATAATAGCCGACCAAGTAGCTCCAGCTCAGCATCGTTGCGTTCTTGTGGGTTGTCATTATCTATTTTATCGAGCAAATCAAAATAATCCATTAATATACTCCTCCGTATAATACTTTACCTGACACTTACCGATAATCAATATTTTGTCTGGTAGATTTGACACACTCCAACTTTCTCCTTATCTTTTCAGGCATATCTTCTATCTTCCAGCCATACCGTAGCTTTGATAGCCAGATATCGATAATATATATTTCCATTAACTAACCGTCCTTTATGTAAACCCCTCCGCTATTCTTTGTAAACGTAACTTTCACACTAACATTATGTTAAATGTTCGTTTAATAGTGAACAATCCTACGGCGTGAACATTATTTGCCGTTACATTGTAACTGCATTATGTGTCCTATGGTGCTACATTCTGCATACTCGATATAACAAAGCCCGGCTTTAGCCAATGCCCTCACCGGGCGGTTGATGGACCTGCCTTTTGTGGTAGCTATGGTGACGTCTGCCATAACCTATTACTCCTTTTGTTACAGGCATTACTACCCGTCAGGGTGCGCATTGCTAAGAGGCGTAACGAGTATATACAGGCAGTCATATAAACTACCTAACCGATATAATTAATCGGGGAGTCGTATAAATTTCTTACATTCCCAAACTGGTGTGGTAACATGATGTAATTTATCAAATTCAAAAAGTAAATTAGCAATCTGACAATTTGCTTCTCTGTCTTCTGGTTTGAATAATTTACATAAATAACATAGACAATATTCCCGATGTTTACCTTTTAAATATTTTCCAACAGATACCTCTACTCCATGATGTTTATATTTAACAATCAACATTTATTCTTCCTCCTTTCTAAAAATCTGGTGGAGGTGGTGGGGTCTCCCCCACGTGTCCAGAAATAGCTAACCAACATAGTTGGCACTATACTGGTCGAATAGCACCCCCATAATTACTTATACTTACTTAAATCTCTGAACAGCGGATTGAATAAATCAGGGTATCCATTCTCAACGGTTAAAAAGCCCTGATTCCATAAAGGGTAAGTATTTGTGGTCTGAATATATGCCACTTTATCAGGGTCAAATAACCCTCCGCTGTTAATGACGACATATTTACCGCTTTCACTAATGGACATATCGCAGAAGTGACCATGTGCAGATATGATATTCATTTCATACTTACCTGCTAAACGGTAAGGGATTCTACCTTTAATCTGGCTGTAATTTTTAGGATGACATATTCTCCATTTCTTTTTACCACTTGTCAATATAATATGGTCACGATTGGTAATCTGGTATTGGTATACATTGTCGGTAAATAGTTTGAATATATCCCTTAAACCGACTTTGCCTTGAAAGATAGACATTAACCTGTTCAGTTCATGATTACCCATGTTGACAATGATTTCTTTAAAGTTATCTTCTAATATATGTAATGCCTTCATAGTTTCTATTCTCTCGTATGTAAAATCTCTTGCAGTATTTTCTTCCGGTGTTTTCTGTTCAAAATATGAGAAGGCATCCACGTTAAGCAAGTCACCGTCAATAATACAGGTGTTAATCTTTTTCTCTTTAGAAACATTCAGCATGACATTAAATAATTCTTTATCATGTAGGGGAATGTGAACATCACAGATTACCATGATTTTCTTTTTTTTGATTTGTAAAGGTTCAAATAAGCGTCTTTCTTTCTCTATACAGTATCGAATATTCTGTTTTACATCATCTTGTTTATCTTTGGGAAATCTACCGCAATCATTACAGAAATATTTTTTTTTATATTCGCCTTTATAGGTCGAATGACCATAAGGCGATAAATCCATTGACCCACAATAAGGACAATTTACGATATACTCTCACCTCCTACTTTACTTATTCAAATTCAAAATATATTTCTATTCTATCATTGCTTTCGTCCTCGTATTCTTCCTTACTTATCTCAAGTCTGTCCTTGCAAAAAGGACAATAACTGACATATTTGTCCCCCTTTAAAGTGAAACGATATCACCCAGCCACAATTCGGACATTCCCAATACTTCTCATCATTATACTTCCATCTTTCCATTCCTTCGGTGGTTCACAAATCCCACCATTACAATTATCTTTCTTCTTATCTTTTACTTTTACTTCTTCCTTTAAAAGAAATTTAATTTTATCCTGTATCGCAAGGAAAGGATGAAAACCTATAATCCTATCAACCTCTACCCCATTTTTATAGAATGCAATAACAGGCAACCCCCTGAAAGGTCTAAAATTGCTATTAAACTTTAAGGATTTGTCCACGTCTACCTTAAACCATGCAATTTTATCTTTGTTATACTGCTGATTAAATACAATTAATCTTTCGATAATCGGGTCCAACAGCTTACAATATTTACACCACTCAGCCCAAAAATCTATAACAACCAGTTTGTCAGACTGTAACATTTCTTCATAATTATCAGCGGTCAGGTCGATAGGTTTAGTTTGCTCTTCACATAAACCAAATATCGATAGAAGACTGACCACACATAATATTAGGATGATCTTATTAACCATCTTCATAATTACCCTTCTTTATTAGAATGATAATCTTAACGCCCCGTAAAATTCCTTATCGGTATTGTATCCGAAGGCAAGTTCGATGTTATCCCTTACCATATAGCCAACATCACCGCCAACTACTAATCTAAAATCTTCAAAGTCTTGTATCAGAAGTGATACATTAAGGCTGTAATCTTTAATGCTAAATATTCCTTTTGAAATGATAACTCCGTAAGAATTATCAAAGGAGTAATAGCCCCCCGCCTTGATATTCCAATTTGCCTTATCAAGTTTAACTTCTTCTGTCGGTAATGGTATATCTGACACGTCTTTATGCTCTATAATTTTACTTATGTTATCTGAGGCAGGTTGCAGGTTGCCCGATTCATCACGGTATAATAGATAAGTTTCATCATTTTTACCGCTTATCAATATGGTGTCATCACTTGCAAGGAATGCTTTTCTTTGTATGGATAAATCTTCCCTTAACTTTTTTATTTCCTCTTTATTTGCCTTCTCATCTTTCTGTAATTCTAAAATTTTATCTTTTAATTCTACATAAGTGTTGTCAGGTTTCGGAGTGGTTGTAGTCTTTGCCGTATCATTGACTACTCTTGTTATGGTAACTGACAGGTCGGTAACTTTTTTTAGGAATAAATCCTGATTACTACGGAGCATATTCATTTCACTAAAACGATTTGCTTCCCATTTAACGAAGTAGTTATAGCCCTTATACCCACAAAATGATAATATAGATATTATTATTATCACTAAAATTATCTTAAATACTTTCATTTCGATATCCCTTTTAGCCAGTTCCACAACCAGACAAAAGCAACTTTACTTTTATCCCAATACCATCGCAAAAGTTCACCCAAACGATTTGGATTAAATACGAAATAAACTATACATAATATTTCAATAACACTACATATTAATAATAAAATAATCATATTACATTCTCCCTTCCTAAGAATTTTTGTAGTTGCTGCTCATTCCCCGAATATATCGGAGTTTGACCATACTTCTTGACCAGCCAAAACTTTGAGGGGTTGGGGGGCATCACGTCAATATGCACGTGGTTGGGGTATATACCTATCCTCATACCGCCAATCGTCTCCGCCATCAGGGCAATAAAGACTGGGTTTGACCCTTCCACCTGTATATCAGCCGCCTTCTTTAGCAGGTGTGGCGAATTGCTCGCACCGCCGACCCTCTTATTTTCAGCCTTACACCTTACCCCACTGGTAATATTAATTGGTTTATTAACTATCTTTGTTCTTATCTCTTCTAACTTGTTCACCAAATTCATATCAATATGTATCTTCTTTTTCTTACATTCCGAGCAGGGGCATTTAAACTCCCACCTGCTGAAATGTTCACTCAGATTTCCCATGTTCTCCGTATCCTCCTTTGTCCCCATTTCTCCCTTTATAATAAAATCCTATCGCAATAGTCACCGCACTCGTAAAGGTAATATAGTAATCCCTGAATTGTTCGGGCAAATCCACTAAATTGATTAACAGCCTGTACCCTGCAATCAGGGTAAAGATCCACCACAAGCTAAACATGGTAGCCGTCATAATACGCCGAACAATATATTTATGTTGGTTAAAGTATTCGTTTATCATGATGATTTCGCCTTAAACATAGACCACAATATACCAGCTACGGAAATGATAAATGAAACACAACCGCTAATCCCAAAAGCAGTCCCCTTTATTCCCGCTATGCTTTGAGAGTTCTTATTAATTGCTTTCCATTGCTCTTTATCATTTGACTTAATTTCTATGGTATCTTCTTTAATGCTTTTTACTATTTCATATAAAGCTGCAGTAGTTACTCTTTCAGCCATCAAATCATCTCCTTCTACTTAATCAAGTTTTATTTTCTTTGTTTCCTCTTCCCAATCTGTCGTAGGTTTGGTTTCTTTTTCCCAATCTATTGTTGGCTTAATTTCTTCTATCCAGCCAACGTCTACCTTTGTTTCTTTATCCCAGTTTGTAGTAGGTTTAGTTTCCTTTGTCCAGGAGACATCGCTTTTGGTTTCTTCTGTATAAAGAGGGTGTTCTATCCAGCGGATGAAAGTATCAATTAAGTGTAATAGTTCATTGAGGGTTTTTGTCCCTGCTGTAGAAGTAGTATCTGTTATTGATATGGTTTCAAGCAAGGTGAATACAACAGTCCAACTGTCTACAATACTAAGAGTTTCGGCAAGACTTAACGAACCAGATGTAACCTTGCTATCAATTATAGACAAGGTCTCATATAAAGTTTTGATACATTGAAAAGTGGCGGAATCTACTATCCCCAAGGTTTCCGTTAATCCTAATGACCCTGTCAGGAGTTTACTATCTATTATTGAGAAAGACTCGGATAGTTGTTTAATTATTCCTGTAATAAAACTATCAATAATAGATAATGTTTCTGGGAAAGAAAGACTGGTTGAAGTTACTTTGGTATCGGCAATAGATAAGGTTTCGTCTAAATCCAATTCCCCTGACATTGTCTCACTATCAATTACGGATAAGGTTTCAAGAAAAGTTATCAATGCTCCCCATGTATCAACGATAGATAAGGTTTCCGCTTCTGCGAGTGTCCCTGATGTTGCTTTTGTATCTACAATGGATAAAGTTTCAGAGAGTTCAAGTATTGTTACGTCATACTCATAAGTTTGCAGGGTATCCCACAAACTATTATGGGTTGCCTTTATCCAAGCGGCAGAACGAACTATATTTGAAATACGAAGTTCATCTATAGTAATTGCGTCTCCATAGAAAGCGGCAGCCGTCCCGAATGCCTTTCGAATGGTTTTAGTTAATGAATTGCTAATTGTATTTGATTGTGTTGCAATACTGCCAGTTTTATTTGAAACACCATTAATAAGAATTTCTCCATTGGCATCCCTATCAAATACATAAGCTAAATGACGCCAATTTCCGTCATCAACAACTGAAACCGCACTTAGATTGGCAAAATCCCCACCATTATCTTCAATTTGTAAGTATGGTAAACCTGTTCCTAAAACTGAAACATACCATCCAGCAATAGCACCAGTAGCCCCTTGTGGTCTATTCCCAAAGATTGGAGTATTGTTTGCGTTTGCGGCCAATTTTATACACGCTTCTACAACAAAATCTCCAGTTCCAAAATCTAAAGTATCATTATCTCCGCAATCAATATAATCATCAGTGCCATCAAAACTTTGTCCCTGCCCTACTTTTCCTGCTGCCTCTACTGGTTCGCCTAAACCTTTTTTCGTGCCGTAATTAGCATTAGAAGTGGAATCAAGAATATTTGTGTCTACTGCTGGATTATAACTTGCATTAAGGGCATAGTAGAAATAATCAGTCATACTTTTTAGTGAATATCCTGCAACTCCCACATTATCTCCAAAATATATTATATCGTCACAAGCACTGCTTTCAACATCCTCACTAAGCCTTAGAGTCCCATCAATATAAAGACTTACTGCTGTCCCTTTTATATATAGTTCATATGTATGGTATGCATCAGTAGTATCCATTGCATATCCAGTATAACTACCACCACTTGTTCTAATGGTTACATTGTTCTTCCATAATCTAAAAAAGGTTCTTTCGTTTTGAGTTCCATCATTTAACCAAATAGAATAATAAGCACTGTTTTCTGTATCATCATGCATCTGTATTCTTGTTTTTACATATACACCAGCATCAAAATCTATGTTTGGGGTTTTAGAATAATAACAAGACCTTGCACCACCTGTTGTGTCAATAGTTAATATACCACCAGCTACAGAGGCATAATCAGTACCGTTCAAAGTCCAGCCATCGCTATCGGGTTCGACGGTTGCCTCATATTGTGTAGTCCAATTTACAACAACATCTTTCATATCACTCCTGAATTTAAAAAAATCATCCCATACCTTTTTGGCAGGAGTACTTTGAGTGATCCCTATATAATCTGTATTGTCTGCATGAGTAGAGTCATAATACATATAGAAAATAGTATCAGCGTCGTAGTCTATAACCCAACCATCACGAGAGACGTGGAATATAGCCTTTTCTTCCGATACATCGAATAGTTCCATTTCAGCATATAATTGTGTTTCTCCATCTGCTTTGGTAAAAGCAACTTTGAGATATTCTGCGTCAGTAGTTAGTTCAAGAAAGACTTTATGGGCATTTGTAACAGTTAGGAATACCGTATCGGGGAACCACGTCAAGTCGGCAGTATCAATTTTAGTCTGGTCTATTGTAATCTTTATTCGTTGTGTTTTCCAACCTGAAAGATATGCCATAAATTACTCCTTAAACCCAAATTTACGAAAGTGTAAAAGTCGCTACAATAGTAAGTGAATCAATCGTGATTGCGTCGAACCCAGCGGTATTTAACATACTCCCTGCAGAGGCATCATTAAATAATCCATATTCAGTCGCAGCTACAACGGTAGTAAATACTCCTGTAAAAGTGCAGGTCATTTCGCCAGGGGTATGGGCATAGGCTGCAGTTTCTCTTTGGTCTTCACTTGTTAAAGTAGTACCATCAATATCTTCCACTGCACCAGAACCAATAGCCATGTGGGTAATATCAGATGGTTGTGAATTTAAACCCAGACAGTCCATAGCTAAATCAAACCCTGCATAAGTGATTAGGTTGGGGTATTCCCTATCGAAGGCAAGACTACCATCTTTGTTATGGCCTATAAGTCTTACCTTACCGCAGATTTTCAGACCTTCTTCTGCTTTCTTTGTTCCCGACATTTTAAACGAATCTCCAATTTTAGTTTTTTCATTAAACATTATTGTTCTCCTTTCTTTTTATAATAAATTGACATTTTGATTAAAAAGGTGTATATATTAGGTATATGATAAGTGAAGTTAGGTGAGCCGAGATTTTCACAGGGTCGTTATAACCTTGTGATCACTTCCTTTTTTCTTGGTTCGCCTATTATAATGTAGGTGAGCCGGACTCCTGTCTTGAAGTAGGTTCGGTTGATGTTCCTACTTTAATTCACGTCCTTGTCCGGCTTGCCTATAAATGAGGTAGGCGGGTTAGGTTGTATTTTCACAAGGTTGCCATAATCTTGTGACACGTCCTTTGAGCTTAACTCGCCTATATAAAGGGGGTCTATTATGAAAGCGTATATAAATAAGGTCGGCAAAACCTTGCTGTTGGGGCTTATAATATTGGTAGTTGCAGGGATAATATATTTGGTTGTGCCGAAGTATCAGATACAGTCTGTCAGGGTTGACGATGATACGGTGGTGGTGGTGAGGATTAATACGTTGACCGGTGAGATAGTTATTACTTCCCAAACATTAGTTGAAAGTGCTTTTGATAAATATGGTGTGGGGCATAAATATAGATTCTAAAAACTAAACTTTTTCCCTTCACTTTTTCTCAAAGAAGTTTCACTAAATGTAAATTTCTTACCACTTTTAGCGAAATCTATTACAAGTGGTGTCTTTTTCTTTTCCGCTTCCCTCTCTTTTATCCCTACATCTACTCCTGCACCAGCTAATAAATACTGTAATTTCTGCATAGCATTTCGTTCTATTTCGTAAGCGTCGCCCCTTGTCTTATATTCCTTATCAAAGATTTCCCTAATCTTCCTTATCGCCCTTACGTCTACATTCTTTTGATTGGTAGCTGCTTCGTATCCCCTTAAAGTATAATCATAAAAAGGCATCCACATATTAGCAAGACGAGGTATGGCAGTGCTTAAAGCCGCTATAGATCTCTCATCACCGCCGACCGCCAATACAGTACTCACATAAACATCAGTTGCTGCCTCTATTGTTCCTATGGCTAATCCTCCTGGCTCATAAGCAAGTAACTCTAAAAATCCATAAGGGCTTTGCCTTCTCCCTGTAACCTTCTTATATATAGCGCTCATAATCATACCACCGATTATGATACTCATCACTACTTTGGAAGCCCTTACTTTCTGACTTATTGTTCCTTCTTTAAAATGTTTAGCTTGTTTTAATAGCATTTCATTGTAGGCACGGGGAAACAACATCAGATTAGTTAACCACTTGCCTTTGCCCATTTCAGCAAAGGATCGTTCTGCACGGTTATATTGAAATTGAGTATCAGCCGTAAAGACCCTTGCCATATATCTTGACATTGCCTCTACGCCGTCTTTGGCTAATATCTCTAATGCCATTATTCTTTCGGTTCGTTCCATATCGTTAAACTTGGCTTGCCCCATTGCCTTGCTTAACTGTTTTTCGGTTGAGTTTTTATCTATATCGGCAAATGCCCTATGGGTCTGATTAATTCTCGCCCAAAAAGAAGTAATCCTATTTAACTGGTCGGAGTAAGGATATATACCTACCTTGTTAACTAATTTCATCAGCCCTTTGCCTAATCTGCCAAAATAGGGTTTCTCTCCTACCATAAACCAATCTATTTTCATAGACTGTATCTGGCTGACATAAGTATTCATATAATCTGTTTCTTCGGAAGTTAATTTTTTGTTTCTTGGGTCTATTAATATGGACTTATCAAAACCGAAAGCATAAGGTTGTAGAACATTCCTGGCAAACATAGCAGGACTTGGCAAGATAATGACTTGCATTGCCTGTGCATATGCCCTATTCAATTCCCTTTCAACCAATCCTTCGGGTCTGTTATATCCCTTTAATTCCCTTAAAAATATTTCTACGCCTTCTTTTATTCTTTGGGGGTTTTGAAATTTATCTATATTCTCATCTATTAAAGTCATAAAAGCCCTTACTTTGGGTCGCATATCTACGAGATTATCCATCTGCTTTTTGTAAGAAAATAATCTTTCAAGTATATTCTTGTCCTGCTCGTGATATTCTATATCGGTTCTCACTTTGATATGACTTTTCCCAAAGGTCTGGGGTTTTGGTTTCCACATTCTTAATTCATTCGATACAACCTGTAACGGATCATACCCATTTCTAATTATCCCCCATTCTTGGGTTTTCATATATTCAACTAAATCATCATAGCCCTTACCCTCGTAGATATCTTTAGCCTTATCTATCTCTTTCTTATATTGTTCGTATTGAGGTATCTTCTGGGGAAATTCTATATCTTCTAAAAACTTCTCTGTTCTTGCTTTTGCCTGATAATCTTTTAATATCCCTTCAATCTTCTTTGCCATTTTAATTTCCTGCTCGGTAATCTTTTCCGGATATTCAGGCTTATTCTTCAGGTTACTTTTAGATGTTATGTAATCTGCTACTCTTTTTATTGCTTTTTCATCTTTAATAATATCTTTATATTCTTCAAATTCATGGAGAAATACTGCTGCTTTTTCTTTATTTTCCAATGAGATATCTATTAAACTCTGATACATACGATAGATAGGCGCACCTGTTATCTCTTCCATTTTCTGGAAGATGATACGAGCGCTATTTAATTCTTTGGGGTCTCTTAATCCCTTATCCCTATATTTACCTATAATCTCTTTTTCTTTATCTATCAGCTTCTTTATTGCAGGTTGTTTTTCTACTGCTTGATTATACGGCAGGGTTTCTCTTAATATGTCAGACTCGCCAATTAGCCGATAAATAACATCTTTGCCCTGCTTCTCGGTGATAAAATTTGAAGCGTCAGTATATTTCGGCTCTTTATACACGCCCTCGCTTTTTAGGATAGAGGTATAGGCTTCTTCTGACATCTGAAGTTTATCTATTAGGTTATCTTTAAGGGATTGGATTTTCTTTTCGGTCTTAGGAGTAACCACATCTTTATAGCCGATACGCTTTGGTCTGGCTCGGTTGACTGCTTGTAGGACTGCTTCTAACTGCGGTATAGTCATACGCTTGGTAGCAGTGGCTAAATGGGGAGACATACCATGTTGACGTTTTAGGTCGGCAAACTTTACTCCGGTTAACCCTTTTTGATTAACTACCTTGTGAATTTGCCCCATTAGTTTATTGCCTTCTATCCTTTGTTCAGGGGTTAATTCTTTGTTTAGTGAGTAAGGTTTTTCAGCTTTAACTTCCGCTTTGGTCGGCACAGTCGTTGCCTTTTCTGCAACAGGTGCAACTGCCGAGGGTTGCTCGGTGGCTTGGGTGTAGATAGAGGAGAGTTGTGCTTTGGTTTTTATTATGTCTTTATTTATTACTGCTAATGATACTCCATGCCCTTCTGGTTCTATTGAACGGATAGCATCATAACCCTTATCTTTAATTTTCTGTATAAATAATGGGTCTTCAATGGCATCATGTATATCAGCATTACCTTCATCAATATCATCAGCCCATTCAGGGTCAATTTCTCTAATCTTTTCTAAGTTTTTTATTAGAGTGTTTGTATTTTTTAATCCTGTAAAATCAATAATTTTTGCATCTTTAGAGATAAACGCTTTAACGATATTCTGCCCACCCCTTAAATCTGCAAAATATTCAGCATCATTTCTATTTTCTGCAAAAAATATAACAGGTGATTTTGCATCTGTTTTAAATATCCCTAATCCATAACGATTTTTTATATCAAATTCTTTAATATCAGAAGTTGTCCCATGATAAACATTCTTCTGACTACCTACAAATTCATCTACATCTTTCGCCTTCCTCGCTTCCTCTGCCAGCCCTTCAAGCTCGGCGGGGATAGCGGGGGTGGGTTGTGGCTCTTCCGCTTCTTTCCCCAACGCAACCGCCTCTGGCTGTCTTGGTATAATCCCCTGTGCCTCTGCTATAACTCTTAATGTTTCCCTTATATCACCCTTGTTCTGTATAAAGTTATCTATTGCCTGTCCTGTCTTGGTGGCAACTATAGTGCTGCCTGCAACACTACCGCCTAAACCGCCTAACACCAATGCCATAGCCATGCCGCCATAAGCATTTACTCCCATCTCTTTGATTAAAGGTTCAATAGACCAATCTTGCGGCAACCCAATAGCCTGTTTTACTCCCTTTTCTATAGGAACCATTTCAGCTTCTTGCCAGGATTGTAAAGCTACATTTTTAATAAATTCAATACCTAATTTGCCATATTTATCAATTAAGGTTTTAGCCCCTTCATTAACAAGAGCTTTACCGCCACCCTTTAATAATCTTGCTACACCCATAAATACAGGTAATTCAGTAGCCATTTCACCAACACCGGATAAAGCCCCGCCAATAACCATTGCATAATAAGGTGCTTCTTTGCCTAATGCTTCATATTCTTCTTCAATCTGTCTTGCCTGCCCGCCCATAGCACCTAATCCAAAAGGTATCATTTGTGTTACACGAGTGACTATTTCGGCAAGTGGTTTCCCTGCTGCAATTCCAGTAGGAACAGGCATACCAGTTCCTAACGCTACCGAACCAAGTATTTGCGGTGCAGCCTGTAAACCTGTGCCGACTAATTTCTTTAGCCAATTCTTACTTTCTACTTGCTCTTGACTTTCAGAAACTATCTTTTCAGACTCTTCTACTATTTTGGTTAACATATCGGTAGTATTTATATTAGGATCTACGCCATATTTTTGCTTAAATGCTTTTGCTTTTTCGGGGTCAATAGATATTATTTTACTAATAGGGTCAGTTAGTTTTGTTACTCCCATATCAACCAGTCTAAAAAGATTGACCAATGAAGCCTGAAATTGAGCTGTCCCTGCTTTAAGACGGTATTTTACAACATCGCCCCATGTGGGGTCAGGTTTATCTTCTGGTTTAGATATAGGTAAGTCTTCGATTAGTGGCTTAAACAAGGTTGCACCACCAGCCACAGAAGCTCCTGTGCCAAATGGAGTTTGTATGGGTGTAGTAGGAGTAGACATCGGCAATCCTTCTATTAGTGGCTTTGCACCCATACCAATACCAAAATCAAATTTTTTATTATTAAGTTTTTCTTCTTCCTCTTCTTCTAAAAGGAAATTAAATTTTTTCATTTTTCACCTTAATAGTAAATTGATTTATATTGACCTTTACCTACTCCACTAAATGTTTTAACACCTTCCCAAAACCCTACTTTTTCTATTTCGCTTAATGGTTTTAATTTTGGGAATTGACTAACATCTACGCCTGCTTTTTCTAATAAATCCCTGTATTTCATATATTCTTTTCTAAATTCTTCATATACATCTGGTGCAGGTGCATTTTTATCAATTTGATTACTTACTTCCTGTGGGGTTATTTCGCCACTTTTTAACCAACCTTTTTCGTTAGCGGTAGCTTTTATTGCTTTTAATAAGTTGCTTAAATATTCTGTCTGGCTATTCGCCCACGCCTCTTTATCTATCCCTAATTGTGATGGATCATAACCTGCTTCGGTATAGTCATTGATAATCTTTTCGGCATCTTCCCAGCTATCGGCATTTAAGGTATTCTCTCTATACTTCTCAAGAGTCGGTAATGAAGTAACCCTATGCTTTTCTGTTGCTACTCCACCTTCGCCAATCGCCCCCGGCTTCTCATACCCCTGCTTATAAGTGTCAAAGGTCGTAGGTATATTCAAAGATTTTGCCATCTGATTAAAATAATTGGCATTGCCTGTCGCATAAGCGGCATCGAGCTTCTTCTGTGTTTCGCCCATCTTATCAAGCTCGGTTGCTGGTGCTTCTGCCGGCTGTGGTATCTCTATCCCTTTTGACCTTAAATATTCGGGTCTAACATCTTGAGGTAACGTTGCCGCCTGCCCCCATATATCCTCTGGCTGATTTTGTGCTATTGTTGCTCTCTTTTGAATTATATTATTATATGCTTCCAGCGTGTTTTTACCCTTTTCACTGGTAATATATGGCTGAACATACTCATACATTGCTTGAATATCCCCAGGGGGCAATCCTTCAACTCCGCTTGTAAATAAATCCATCCATTCTTTTTCCTGGTCATATTTTGCCTTATTCATACTTTTTATAGCTTCCATTGCACCTTGATAATGCTCCATAAATTCATAACCGCCGGATAGATATATTGTGCTTATTTGGGCTATTTCTTCATCTGAATATATATTATCAGTACCGGCTTCTTTTATTTTGGCATTCCAAAGATTGCTTACCTCTAACATCTTGGCTTGCTTTTCCTCTAATTCTTTTCGCTGCTTCTTCTGCCACCGCATCTCTTGTAATTGCGTTCCCATATTTATACCAGACTGTATTCCGCCCGCTAATCCCTTTAAAAAATGTCCTTCATAGCCTGTCATATTAAATCACTTCCTTTATCATTATCTTTTCAATAACTGAACATCTATGTTTATATCCGAATTTACCATATTTCCTTTCAACCGCCTTGGGGTTTCTATGGGTGGTAAAACTTATCTTTTCGGCTTTAAGCTCTTTTGCCTTTTGCTCTATAAAATTTACATACTCTACACTTAATTTCGGACAGTGCTTATCTATAAACATATAAATCACAAATAAGGTTAAGTCGCCGATTATATCCCTTTGTATAGTTAATATCACGCACCCGTTCATCTTATCCCCGTCATAACTGACATGGGTAGATATCCTATCATTAAATTGACCGGCAACCATATAACTATATAATTTATCTTCTTTTAACTTACAATCTTTGGTTTCCTTTAATTTGTCACATACCTTAAAGAAATCATCGGTATCTAAAGTAAGATTTATTTTATCCATTATTAACTCCCCGGTAAGAGGCTGAATATCCCGCCTAAAATTATACCAAATATATTGCCTGCCCCTTCTGCTTTCGCTGCCTTTCTATTTGCTTCTAATTCCATTTGTGCTAATTCCAAATCATAACCGTGTTGCTTTTCGGCAAGTTGGCTCTGTAATTGTGCGGTTAATTTAATATTACTCTGTTGATATGCCTGATTAATAGCTAATTTCTGGAAGTCTATATCTGCCTGCCAAGCCTGCATTTTAGCCAACTGCTCTGCCGACCAGGTAGCAAATTCAGGTGCATACTTTAATTGACTTTGCTCTGATAAATAACCCAGGAATTGACCTGCCTGTCCCATTGCAGTTTCAAAACTGGCCATCTTCATAAGTGCCGATTTAATCTGAATATCGGCAATTCCCGAAGCTATTGCTTTAGAAGTGTTAGACCTGATTGCCTGCTCGTTAGCAAAGACAAAACCGCTGTTGGTGATCCCCCGCCGTTCCATGTTATTCCGCATGACCCGCAAATTCTCTGCCTCACTTGCCTTCAATGAATCGGTCTGTTGCTGTATCATCTGTGCCTGTGTTTCTTCGGGGATACCGTAACCACCTGCTTCTGCCCAGTCGGTTATCTTACCGCCGAACATATCTTCAAAGGCCTGCTGTGCGGGTGATATCTCATAAGGTGGTGCTGGGGTGACTGCGGCTGGTGTAATTCCCCCGCCTGCTCCACAGGGTGGTTTACCACTCTGACTACAAAGGTTGCCGTCTTCGTCAATAGGAGGACCCGTTGGAACATGCGGTTCTTTCCCTGGAGTAGGAATAGTTGTAAATTCCACTGATGGCATTACCGAACCTTCTGGAGGTGTTTCTGCTGTTGGTATATTTGTTGCCGTAGTTGGTGTAGTAGTTGGTGTTACAGCCGTTCCTCCCCACGGCAATACTCCTGTATTCTGATAGGATGTCCATGCAGAAGCAGCAGCGTCATTATATCCTTCACGTTTTGCCGGCCCTTCCGAATAATACCAATGGAAATGTTGTTTTATAAAATCACTTTTACCCAATAAATCTGCCATAATAAAATCACGCTCCTTAAATTAATCCATAAGAAATCCCCCCTGTTTATATTTTTATCTTGCCTTAATGTCTAACTTGCACATTACTTGTGTCGATATCCCCGTTAATACACCTGATTCAAATTTGACCTGATATTTACCTGTGCCTTCGATCATAACATCAGCTACCGCTATATCTACTTGGTCGGAAGTATATGGTCCATACTTTTTACTCCATTTACCGCCAACTTTCCTCACATAAAAACTGATAGTATTACCACCTGCGTATGTCCCATCAGCATCGGGTCCAGAATTATCTTCTTCATATATATCATAAGTGTGGGTAACAACAGCAGTAGTACAACATAAAACCCAATCACCATAACCAATTCCAAAGACATTTCCTGCAAAAGCACGAATCCAATAACAGGTTAACGGTTTCAAACCGTATAGGGTCATACGATATATAACAGGAGTAGCAAATCTACCTATCTCTCTTACCGCATACATACTGGAATCGTATTCACCCTCCTCAGTATATTGGTAATACTCAAATCCCCGATAAGTATATCCGTCCCCCGTGCCAGTAATCTCACCCACTGCGGTTAGGGTAGTTGATTGCCTATCTTCACATTCCTCATTAATAGTTTCAACGGTAGGTGCTTCCGTAGGTTCAAAATAGGTGATGGTTAATTTAATTTCATAATGTACAATATGTGCATCGTAATGAACAATTTCATTACCTGTAGGTGGAATGTTATCAATATCTCTTTCTGATAAAAGAACGAATTGAGTTGTTCCTGATGTATTGATATGGGCGATGCCTAAATCATTTAGTGTGAAACTTTGATAATATGGGGGACCTGAAGTTAATTTCCCCAAATCATCTCCGTTATAGTGAGTGAGGTCATAATCATCTAAAACCAATGGATTACTCGCACTACTTGCCCCTCTGATAATGATATTAAAATTTCTGTCAGGGTAACCTAATAATGGACTGGTAAAGGTAATCGTTGCTCCAGTAATTATTGCATCATTGGGTATTCCCGAAGTATCAAAATAGAGAAAACCACGATAAGTATAATACCAGACTCCGAGAGCCTGATACAGTTGCCCTACTGTACAACCAGCATACACGTCGTAACCACTGTCTGCATTTCTACAGGTATAATAATCGTGATTACGGTTTTCTGCGATTCCAACATAAGAGGCATAAAAATTTGCTGTACTCATAATTTACTCCTATAAAGTTACCGGACTACTAAAATTTCTTATCTTAAAACTTACTTTACATTCCACTAATTTTGTCATCTCGCTTATTAGTTCAAAATCCATGATAAAGGGATAGGTTGAATCACAATTACCCCAGTCATTGAATATCATTGTATTGCGGTATTCGATGACATTAGAGGACTTGATACGCCCCTCTAATTGGTCATTTATCGCCTGTAATTGAAATTTAACTATTCGCAGGTCTTTTTTAAGTTGGTCAAGTTCTTCTGTAGAGAGTTCTGGCATTATTCTTTCTCCTCCGCAAACGGTTCAATCTCATAACATACCATATAATCGTGTATCTCAAAATAATACTTATCGCTTATATATGGTCGTGGTTTAAATGTTCTTGCCCTTTTACCGCCACTGCCTAAACCGACACGATACCATTTAGTCGTATTGGCTGTTAAGACTTTTGCTTTGATGATTACAACATCATCTCCCTTAATTTCTCCTGTCAGACTGGCAGTAGCGACATTGATTGTTTTTGCCACAACAGACACGATAGTATAATTACCATTATTCTCACTATCACCAGTAACTACGATAACATCTCCGGCCACAAATCCAGCAGCCACAAAATCACCGGCAGTTGTGGTTATTGTATCTTCTTCACCCGCACCACCATCTACAAAAGCAATATCATCCCTGCTTATAATTACTGACGAGGTTTCATCGTTATTATCTAAAGTGTAAAACATAGCCAAAGCAGTTCCATCAGTTGTCTTAATCTTAATAAATATCGAATACCATTGTTTATAAACTTCGGGTATTCCCATGTCTAAAGGTTCGATACTATCATAAGCAGTAATAGCCTCGCCACCGTCATCTAACCCTGAAAAAATAGAATAGACCTGACCAATTGTGTTACTGCCGCCTTTAAGTTGTAGACCGTCAGTGCCTCTATTCCAAACCGAGAAACACGAGAAAGCAAAGTCATATACACCATAAGTTTTATTTTTTAAATCAATCCATATCGTTTCTGAAGGCACAGTATTTGCACCCTTCGGATAGCAGAGCATATATTTATTATCCCAATAGGTTGCACAAGATAAGTGCCTGTAAGCACCATTTATATTCTCTCTTATATATTTATTGACTGCTTCACTGAATATCCCACTTGTTACCCCATCAAAATAATTTATTCCGTTAAAGCCAAGATAAACAATCAAATTATCACAATTAACATAAGACCTTAAAGCTACACAACCTTCAGTTGAATAACTGTTTATAAACTCAAAATTATCTTCATCAGTACCCACCAGTCTTTCAATACTATCTTCTGTGGCTGCAGGTAAGGCGGTTAACTGTTCGAGTAAGCCCATTATCTTCTGACTGTTACCTGTCCGTAATCTCCAAAGTGGTGGGAAGTATTCTACATCGGAGATGTGAGAAGGATATAAATAATTATTATAGGCTAAATATAATTTCTCTCTACGCTTACAAATTAAATGAGAAGTTGTTTCGGGTGCGGTATGGTTTGTTGCCAATACAGACCCTAATGAACTATCGGCTATCGTTGAAGAGAAAGTAGTCGTGGTATTATTGTCAATAGCCCCCTCATAATAATAAATCGCACCTCCAACGGAAGTACGATAGATATTCTTTGATACTATTTTTGGGTCAGTAGAATTGGCTACTCCGGTTAAACTTATTGTAGCTAAAGCTGTTGCTGTTATAGCGTCACTTATAGGTGCGCCGTTACTTTCATAGCCGTCCTCATCTACCCAAGTATATATATATTTATAATCTCCTGCACCTAAATATCCCGAAGTACCGGCGGCTGTTCCTGCACATTTTACAGTCGGTGCAGTAATCCCCATAGTCCTTATAGTTGAAATTTTAATACGGTTAGCCCCTGCATATAATGTGCCAGTTATAGTTACTGTACCAGCAGCATTGTCCGCTATGACAGTCCATTTTCCAACCGTAGGAGCAGTATCAACATAGGAAAATGCATATTGTCCTATTAAAGCATCAATATCCCAAGTTCCAGCTGTTCTCGTAAATATGGTATCAGATGTTCTTGTTCCCGCAACCTCATCAGTGAGAGTGCCTTTAAAAACTCCATCAACACCATTAACAAAGTAATAGTGGTTAAGAAAATCAACAAAATGCGTGTCACTATCAGCAGTTAAACTTGATTTAATTAAAGTTGCTCCATAAAGTGAAGTATCCGATTTTACATATATACCTGTATTCCAAGCTACAAGAAATTCTTTAACTGAATTGTCTTGTCTATAAAAGCGGTGCATTCCCACTATCTTATGGGAATCACCTATTGAAGCACCATAAGTAGAATACCCTGCCCGCTTGACAAGTTGCCCGTATTCATTAAAGCTTAAATTATGTAAGCCGTCAGGTTTGCGGGGTAATTGGGATAGTTTAATATTTGAGGGAGAAAGGTTATCGAGTGCCTTCCAAATTTGTTTCATTTAATCAACTCCTAATCGAATACGTCGGTTCTTCCATATCTAACAGCATAACGGTGTCCCCTTGCTCGATATCCGGGGATTATCATTGCCCCCTGATTTTTATTGCCATTAATTATTGCATTGATGTTATATATCCCCCTATCAAATCGTGCCATAAACCTATCACCCCTAACATCTTCATGTTTCGCATACCAACACATGGCAATAGCGTAATCCCTCATATATCTGCGGAAGGCTATTGTTCTATAATCACCTGATAAAGGCACGGTTGCACCTGATAGCTCGGTTGCCCTCTCTATACCGTAATACTCAACAACTGCACCGGCGGAAGGTATAGGGTAAAATCCTATCATATCACTGCGGAAATAAAAACGGGACGGTGTGTCGGTAGTAGTCCGCCAGCTCCCAGCATGCTCATTTAAGGCATTCAGGCTTATCTGCTCTAATGGTTTCCCGTCATAGACAATACCGCCATCATCAAGGGCAACAAAATCAGAATACATTCGTATTTCCCGGCTATTAACGATATCGGCAGCAATTAACGTATGCTTATAATATTTAGATAAGCACTTAGTTTCAGTGCCGATAATCTCCTGTCCTTCATTCACATAGCTCGTAATCTCCGTATCAGTCCAGAACCCGGCAGTGGCTTCTCTAATCTGATATCGGACAGAAGTTATTATTTCGGCTATGGTCGCTAACATTTTTTAAATCACCAACTTTATTTTTTCTTTGTCATAGGTTGTATAAGTATCTTCGGTGTCTTAATTTCTATTTTCGGTGTCGGTATCGGTTCATTAAATTTGGCAAGTATAAGCAGGGCAACATCATTTATCTCTTTCTTTATCTCCGCCTTATCCTTGTCCATCCTTGCAAATAATTCTATTCTGTCTATAGGTATCATGATCTTCCTCCTTTAATTTATTTATAATTAATCTACGGTCAAAAACACTTCTCCTGCAGTAAATTCTACATAGCAGCCAGCAGCAAACTTAACTCCTCCTGCCGGAATATATGCTTCATCGGTTGATTTATAAGTAGCTAATGTTTCTAATCCAATTCTCTTTAATTCAGCAGTAGGACTGTCTGGTGTTGCCCCTGCTTCGTCATAGATAGCAGCAGTAGTAGCACCTTGATATTGTAACCTTGCCGCATATATTGTAATCGGCACATCATAAACTAACTGTGTATCAGCTACAATTCTTATAATTTGCATAAAATCACTTCCTTTATTCTTCTATTAATTTTCCTAATTGATATAAAATATTGGGGGTAATGGTTTCGCCGAATACTTCCTTTGTTGCTTTAAGTGGCTCGAAGGGTATTTCAATTTCCTTTTGATTAATCTTGTCCCATTCCACACCCATACTAATACGGTTATCTTTGGCCAGGTCATGCTCATATTTGCCCTTCTTATTCTTTTTAAACAAAGGTTTGCCGTCTTTGTCTTTTTTAGCATATTTCACGGCTAATCTATTTATCTCTTTGTCAATGTCTTGCAGTTCTTTTATAAAACTGAAAATTAATCGGTTAAACAGGTTTGCAGTGGGAGGGGGTAATTCTCTCATCATAATAGAGTTAATGCCTGTATTTAGACCCCTCACTTCATTTAAAGTAACTTTCATTTATTTAATCCTCCTTTTTAATTTGGTTGCGGTTGTTTACAAAGGCACAACCGCAAAGCCTGTTGAGTTTAATTATGCGGAATATTGAGCTAAATCAGGTACTACCGTCATTGTTCCGTTATCATTTGCGTAATTGTTTTTAGACAATAATGCATTTATATCATAAGGTGTTCCACCAACGTGGAACACAGTATTGTCTATACACATAGCATCATCGCTATTATCATCTATTCCAACACCAGCACCATTAAGTCTAATTATGTTATTTCTGATTACAGCACCATAACCTACGCTGTTTATATCTATTGATATTGCAGTTCCTGTGGCATCCATACCATCAAATATGTTATCTTCTATTACAGCAGCACTAAACCAAGATGTAAATTTTAGGCAATAACTAAATCCAGGAATAGCTATTTGACTACCAAATTTACAATGTCTTATAGTCATAAATTTCCCGCCACCTGTATTAGATATGGCAGCCAAGTTAGCAGTATCTCCACATTCAAATTCACAATTTAAGATTTCAACATTATTACTAATATCAAAAGCAAGTAAATTAACAGCACCAACTGCTTCAAATCTTAGATTCACAAGACGCAGACCCGATACTGTGCCTGTTATACAAGCACCGGCAGCAGGAATAATTTTGACTGATTTATCAGTTCCTGGAATCCCCAATCCGATTATAGTAGTAGAAAATGGCAGAGATGTAAGAGCTTCTGCGTAAGTTCCAGGTGCTATAATTATGTATGTATTACAAGATTGTTCAGCAGAAGGTAGTAAGGCTCTGTCTGCTCTTTGTTTAGTAATAGCTTCCGTAAGAGTATTAAAAGCGTTCTCCCAAGATGAGCCATCTGTACTATTTCCACCCTTACAAACATAGTAAACCTTAGTTTGTGTTAGTAATGCCATATTCTGTAATTGAGTTAAGATATCGTATAGCTCGCCACCTGCAAATCCTTCTCCGATATGTTTACTTATTTCCATTATGTTTATCTCCTTTCTCAAATATTTCTATTTGATTATTATTTTTAAGTTTTTCATGGATACTTTTATGACATTCTTCGCATAAGGTAATTCCGTTATTTATATTCCAAAGTTCTTCACATTCTAAAGCTTCTTCCGATGTGGTAATTTCGTAGTATTGTATTATGCTCATAAAGGGTTTCATGTGGTGAGCATTTAATTTGCCACCCCATTGTCCACACTGTTGACAGGTAAAATCATCACGTGTAAAAATGTCAGAACGCCATTGACGATATTTAAAATTCGCTTCAATGATTTTTCTAAATGGTAATACTCCACCTTTCCAAGTAGGACTAAGTTCACCCTTTTTGGCTTCACTCATCTTTTTTCTACTTTCCAATGTGTGATGTTTTCCTTTCATTGGACAAGGTTTACCTTTATTTTCCTTGCCAATTTTTTTCTTTATCTCTTCTGACCAAGGAATGCCTTTATTCCAAGGAATGTGTTTTTCTTTATATATCCCTTCCATCCCATTCTTATAATGAGATTTATATTCAGAACCAGATAAATCTTTGTTCCAAACTTCACGTCCTTTCAAAGATTTACATAATTTTTCTCTGGTCTTTTCAGATATTGGAATACCTACATTCCAAGGGATATTACCTTTCTTAAATGCCATAAATATCCTTTCTTTAAAAGTGGGGGTAAGCCCCCCACTTGCTTAATTTTTAGGCGATAGTCGAGGCTCCGCTAATTAGCGAAACGCCAAATAATGCGTTTAGTGGTACAGCAACGAAGAATACTCTCCAAGATACCTTTGAGAAAGCATTGGTTGCATTGGAAGTATCTTGCGGTCCGGATACTTTAACGATAAGTTTGTCTTTTACTCCAGCAATTCTTGTTCCAGCATAAGCATGTTTTCCGAATATGGGAGTGTGATTGATAGTTCCAGTTGCAGAGTAGACTCCAAATCCTATGTCATGGGCATCATATACAGTCCCATCAGTAATTGTTTCAGTCCAACCTTCAGTATCTTCTACCCAGCGGACTCCGCCCCATTTACCAAGTTCACCCTCGTATAGTTTGGCTGAACCTGCATATTCGGCAGCATTAACCCATTTACTATCTT
>Ga0307378_10002714_pt1 | contig 26611 bp, 18 predicted proteins | sample UN1MG_FD_202238 | JGI IMG/M metagenome (GOLD analysis project Ga0307378, IMG submission 202238) | Soil microbial communities from Risofladan, Vaasa, Finland - UN-1 | ecosystem: Environmental > Terrestrial > Soil > Coastal area > Acid sulfate soil | place: Finland: Risofladan, Vaasa | collected...
ATTTTGTTTGGTGATCTAAAAACCTAAAGGAGGAAAGTAAAAATGAGAAACATTGATAGAATATTTGTGATGTTAGCCTGGGTAGGGTTGTTGGTGATAGGACTTGTCGGCTCACCCACTACGCAGAAATTAAGCGAAATTGAGGATGCAATTGGTAGAGTAGAAAAACTTTCACAAAAAAGGCTTTCTATTACCGTTGACTCCAGGATTGAGTTATTGGCTGTAGTTCAGCATTTCACTTCCTGGGCTCAAAAAGGGCATATAAAGAGTAAGACTATATACAAGGATGATATCGACCACTATTTTGGAGAGTTTAAAGATCATCCGGTTGTAACTTATGCTGAAAGTTTAATTGACGCTAATTTTGCTTACGATGCGCCAGTTCAGTTCATGCTTTGCCATTATGATCCTCCAGAACTTGTACAAAAAACTCCGTATTCGGACTATTTGATTAAAAGAGCAGGCGGTGAGGAAAATCTGATGCAATTCGCCGATGAACTAAGAGATTTTGCACGCAGGACAGACTTCATGAAGTTCTATAAGGCTCATAGCCTTTTGTATGACACTTTGATTGCCGAGGTGAACTCATTATTTGAAGGGAAGAATTATGTTCAAGTCCTTGAAGATTTCTATGGTGAATCGAGGAAAAGCTATAATTTTATTCTCTCGCCTCTGTTTTCAGGGAACTATGGGATACCAATAAAGACCGAAGATGAATATGATCTCTATGCTGTAATCGGCCCTTGTTCACTTAAGGGCAAGCGTACAACCTTTGCTTGTCTTGATTACCTTGAAAGTATGACTCTACACGAATGGAGCCATCCTTTTGTGAATCCTCTGGTAGACAAAAACTATGAACTTTTTAAGAAATCTATTGCTTTATTTGAGCCTATCAAAAGAATGATGCAAAGGCAGGCTTATCCCAATTGGAGGGTTACTCTTTATGAGCACTTAGTTCGTGCTTGTGGTGAGATTCATCTTCGAGCTAAACTCCATAGAGATTTCAAGAAGGAGAAAGCCTTGGAATACCAGGAAGGAAAAGGCTTCTGGTACATCAGTTTTATCGATAGTATGCTGGATGTTTACGAAACCCAACGAGAACAATATCCGACCTTCAGCCAATTTGTGCCAGTTATTGCTAATAGACTCGGTCAAATTTCCATTGAAGATTTACCAGAGAGGATAACTACCTTTAGAGGGCCCTTAGATGCTATCTTCAATCGCACCGATTGCATCCATCTCATATATCCAACTGCTATTGATGAAGAGTCAATAAACAAGGTTAAGAAAGATCTTGAAAACTTTGCCGGATTTCTTTCTTCGGTGCGAGTAGAACCTATAGTTATTAGCGATAAAGAGGCTTTGGAGATCGATTGGCAAGATAAAGTTGGTTTTATTTATGGCAATCCGAAGGACAACTTATTTTTTAGACAATTAAAAATCGGAATCCCGTTGAGGTTTCGTGAAAATGCAATAGAATTTGGAGGGAAAAGATATGAAGGTGAAGGAATATTTTTGATCTCCTGTATGCCGAACCCATTCAATAAGAAGCTGCCCTTTACTTTGTGCGGTGCAAACAGACCAGAAGATCTGATCGGAGCCGGTTCGAGGATTAGAGGCCCAAGCGAGTGGTATGTAGATTATATACTCTATCGTGATGATGAGAAATTGGATACAGGCCTGTATCATAAAGAGAAAGGCAAATGGTCTCTAACTCCTGAGAAGAAACAAAATTAATGGAGAGTTAAATACTTTAACTCTGAATTACATTTGAGTTAGTATCATTTTTTGTAAAGCAAGATCATAAAGGGGTCGCCTAACCATGCATTAAGCTGACCGCAGGGCTGTGGCGTGAATTTTACATCCGGAGCACTCCTGGAAGTTAAGATTAAATTTTGAAGTTCAGTGCGTTCAATCCCTGCGCAGGTGAGCTCGAATCGATAGATTCCAAATCTATTATCGGAATTTTTCATATTTCGTGCAAGTCCGGACTATTTGTTTGGGTAAAGGTCATCCCACCATTCGGGCTGCTTTTTAAGCCATCTATCAAACCATGCCATAATGGTCTTTGTCCAGAGGATTCTCTTGTTGTAAGTCATAATATGGTGATTTTGATCAGAAATCTGGATATATTCCACTTCTCTTCCAAGGATTTTGAGGGCCGTGAACAATTGAGTGCTTTCGCCGGGTGGGACGTTAGTATCTACCGAGCCGTGCAGGAGAAGCAGAGGGGTTGCGATCTTGTCAGCATTGAACAGAGGGCTCTGACGCACGTAGATATCATTACGGTTCCATGGGAAACTGTTGGCAGAGGCTATGGCACTGTAGGAATATCCCCAGTATCCTTCACCCCAGTAGCTGGATATAGAACTGATGCCAGCGTGGGCAACGGCAGCGGAAAAGATATTGGTCCGGGTCAACAGGTACATTGTCATGAATCCTCCATAAGAAGCTCCGATGCATCCTAATCTTGTGGTGTCTACAAAAGGATGAGCCGCTAAGAATTTATTTACACCGTATATGATTTCATCTGCTACAATGGTTCCCCAATCATTCACATGGAAAGCAGAGAATTCCTGTCCGAATCCTGTTGCTCCGCTTGGCTGGAGTACATAGACTATACAGCCTTGTGCAGTATATAAATTGAGGGGATACCGACCGCCAAAATTGCGTGTTATTGGACTTGTTCCTCCATAATAATTTACGATGCAGGGATATTTTTTATTTTTATCAAATCCTGGTGGATAGTACACCCGGCCTTCTATTACAATCCCTTTTTTATTTTTAAATGCCCAGCGTTCTACTTTCCCGAACTTAATATCTGAAAAATCATCCTTTCCCGGATCCTGAAAGAGGCGGTATTTGTTATTTTGCAGGTCTATTAAATATGCCTTTTGAGGAATTGAGGCACTAGAGCCTATATAAGCAGCTTCTGGCTTTTTCTCTGCTAGATTAAATTGCTCGATGGCTTCGACTCCGCAGTCAATAAATTCAAATGTTTTTTTGTCGAGGTTATATTTGTAAAGATGGACGAAAGAACGGTCAGTAGTAATAAAATAAATGCAATTTTCTGTTTTACTCCAGATTCCCCGGTTTATAGATGGATTGAAATTTTTGGTGATAGATTCTGCTTTTTTTGTTTCCAGGTCAAACAAATAAGCCTGTGTGTCATATTCATTCGGAATCAAGTTGTTAGGAACATTTATTCCTGTCTTTCCAAATAGGGACGGGCCTCCCAGAATAAGTAGTTTTTTCCCGTCAGGAGACCATTGGGTATTTCCAAACCATTTTCCTTTCCACAGAAGTTTGGCTTCCATTGTTTCAAAGTCCATAGAGTAGAGCTCGGTTTTCTCATAGGGACGCTCAGAATAATCTATCACAGAGCGTGTGAATATGAGTTTTTTCCCGTCTGGGCTTATGCTGTTGAAAGATGTTGTGAGTTTTCCTGCTGTTAGTCTCTGACGGATGCCGTCCAGAGTGCTGACTCTGAAAAGAAAATTTCGGTCTCTCCATTGGGGCTGTCTGTCGGCCATATTTTTGAATCTTTTGACGCCGGCTATGTCTGATTCTCCGATTTCTGTTACCGAATATATAATATAGCATGAGTCAGGGGACCATACATGAAACCCTAGATTTTTTACGTTTTTGAGGAGGGGTATAGTTGAACCTGCTTCCAGGTCAACGACCCATATTGTTCCATTCTTTTTGTCATGGGTTGTATAGGAGAATTTTTTTCCGCACGGGGCCCAGTTGATCCTTGATATTTTTGTGCCTCCGCGGTATGTCTGGAGAAGGCATCCGTCGCTCACGCGGTACATTTCGATCCAGGTTTCAGTATCATTACTTGGAGGAAGAGTCTGTTTTATTGAAAGGGCGGCTGTTGTGCCGTCAGGAGATATGGAGATTCCGACGGCTTTAGGACCGTCCAGAAGATGTGTAATTGTCATTATCTCATCCGGAGACAAGGTTATGGTTGGAGGAAGGGAAGTAAATTTTTCATCGAATGAGAGGGATGCCTGGATGGCCCAGTCTGAATTCGATTCCGGATCGTATACGGTTTTTACAATCACAAGATGTTTTCCGGTTTCGAGTTTTAAGTAATCTGTGACTTTTTCTCCCTCAAAGGAGGCATTTTCCTTTATGCTCTTGTTGACTTTGGCTTTAGTTGTGATGAGTTTCCCGTCAAGGTAGATACGTAATACCTGGGGGCTTCTTAAGGACAATTTTGCTCTTGTCCATCTTTTAACATCAAGATAAAATCCCAAGTAAGCAGAGGAAGGTTCGTTAGGAAGCCCGGCAAGAACGATACCTTTTTCTCCTGCCTTAATATTTTTCCACTGCACAGGATTGCCTTCATGCCAGTGCAGTTCACTTTTGGCTTTGGGTTTAAGTAAAGATATATCGACTTCGTCGAATACAAGAAGATCGGAAACTGAAAATTTTCTTTTTATGTCGTTGTTAAATGCTGGAAGAGGGACAGGAAATGGGCCGAGTACAAGCCATGAATCTATAGAAATATTTACTGTTTTATTGGGGACGTTCTTCTCTGTGGCGGCCAGCGGAATAGCTAGCATGAGAATTAATATGCATGTAATTATGTTCGATTGTATTATTTTATTACGCATTTTCACTCCTTTGTTTGGATGCAGTCATGAGTTGTGCTTTTTAGTTAGCATGGATTATTCACAGGTTTAATGAATAATTCAGGTTAATAAAATTTGAGAGAATTCGCAGTGTATCTTCCTTTTTAATTTAGTTTTACTTTAGTCCTTCGAGAGGACTTTTGGACCGAATTTAATAAAATATTCTAAAGCTGATAGGACTGCTGTAACAATCACCAGCCAGAGGCCTATTTGTGAAAGGAAATAAAGATTTCCGAGATATCTTTTCCCAAGTATCAACAGGGCAACTGTGATGGTTTCTGTATTCATTTTGATTTTTCCCAGTATGGAAGCAGGGATACTGATTTTCTTAGAAGATGCGATAGCCCTGAATCCTGTAACTGAAATTTCCCTTCCTATGATTATGACAGCCATCCAGGCCGGTACAGTCCCTAATCCTACAAGACAGATTAAGGCTGAAGTGATAAGCAGCTTATCTGCTATCGGGTCTAAGAGCTGACCTAAAACTGTTATCTGTTTTTTTTGCCTTGCCCAGAATCCATCAAGCATATCGGTTAGGGCTGCAAGGACAAAAACTATTAAAGCTGCAAGCTCTCTTCCTTCAAATTGAATAAGGAGAATCACAACAAGGACAGGAATCGCAATTATTCTAAGTAAGGTGAGAGCATTTGGAATATTCATCGTTATATGAAATATAGTAAAGTAGCTCTGACGCATTGTCAAACTGAAGTTTGTGGCCTGTGGATGGGAAAAGGGCAGGAATCTTAGGCTTTACAATTCCCTCAAAAATTGATACGTTTCTGCAGAAGGTGCTGTGGTTTTCCATTGAAGATTTTATTGAAATCAAATAAGTTATCATTAGTATGGAGATTTTGGAATGATAAAAGCTGAGATTGTATCGAGACCCGTTTTTTTGGCATTTTTCGTGCTGGCTTTAATGGTAGGATGCGGTCAAAAAACAGGTAGAGATAAGAAGTCAAAACCAGAAGGTTTTCATATTGTCGAAGCCACAATCGCAGATATCCATGAAGCGTATCAGAAGGGGGAACTCACATCCCGTGAACTGGTGGAGACTTATTTAAAGCGCATTAAAAAGTATGACCAGCCGAAAAGACTGAATTCCATCATTGTCATTAATCCCAATGCCTTAAAGAGAGCCGATGAACTTGATGAGGAATTCAGGCAAACGGGCAGGCTGCGGCCGTTGCACGGGATTCCTGTTATAGTCAAGGATAATTACGAAACACATGACCTGCAGACAACGGCGGGGTCTGAGGCGCTTAAAGGATTTCTGCCGCCGGATGATGCCTTCCAGGTGAGAAAGCTTCGCGAGGCCGGCGCCATAGTTCTGGCAAAGTCGAACATGGCAGAATGGGCTTTCAGCCCTTATGAAACAGTCAGTTCCATCGGAGGAGTAACACGAAATCCATACGATCTGAGCCGGGTTCCGGCTGGCTCCAGCGGGGGCACAGCGGCATCAGTTGCTGCCAACCTTGGAGCCGTAGGCATGGGCACAGATACTGGAAATTCAATCCGCGGGCCTGCTTCGCACTGCTGCCTTGTCGGAATTCGATCTACAATGGGCCTTACAAGCCGGGACGGCATTATTCCTCTCTATTTACGCAATGATATTGGTGGACCTCTAACACGTACGGTCGAGGATGCCGTGAGAATATTGGAAGTGATAGCAGGCTATGACTCTGCAGACTCGATAACAGAAATGTGTAGAGGGAAATTGCCGGATAATTACTTACAATTTCTCGACAAAACAGGTCTTCAGGGAGTCAGAATAGGCGTTTTTCGTTTCTATACAGACAGGCCAAAAGCAGACCCTGAAGTCATTGCCCTTTTTGAAAAAGCTCTTGATGATATGCAGTCACAGGGAGCCGAAATCATTGACCCCTTTGTCATTGAGGATTTTGGCAGGCTTTCTAGAAGCTTATGGTGTGATATGTTTCGTCATGACATAAATCAGTATTTTGCATCCCTTGGCGAAAATGCCCCTGTTAAAAGTCTGCTTGATGTGTACAATTCTGGGCTTTTTTCTATAAAGATAAAAAAAAGGCTGTATAAGGCATTGGAGGTTCCCCTTCAGAAGGAGCCAGCATGCAAGGACATCTATCATGAACCCCGCAATATAGCTTTTCGTAAGGCAGTATTAAAGGCAATGGAAGAACAGAAAGTCGACGTCATAGTATACCCGACATGGAATAACCCTCCAACAAGGCTAGGTGACTACAAGAGCACTGCCGGAGATAACAGCCAGCTCATTCCGCCGCACACAGGGCTGCCGGCGTTTAATGTGCCGATGGGATTTACTTATAAAAATCTGCCTGCTGGGCTGCAGATTGTGGGGAAGCTGTTCGGGGAGCCGGATCTTATAAGGATTGCATACGCATATGAACAGGCAACAATGCACCGCCAGCCTCCAAGAAAGTTTAAAAGATAGGGAATTCGTTTTTCCGTTGATGATGATTTTCACTAAATTTCCTCGAATTTCCACCCTCTGAGCTACTTCATTAACAATAATACACATAAAAAACAAGACCAGTCAACAAAAAATCCACAGAGGAGAGAGAATAGGTCTTATCATGTATTTGCCCACGCGCTCAGTCTCGTCTTTACTCTCAGTCCTGACTTTGCTGTGCACATTGAATCCAGTATGACGCCAGTGCAGTATCTTTTGGACAAGGTTTTGATGGATCAACTGTTTGCGCAGGAGAAGTGAGAAGACCTCACGAGTGAAAAACCGGCAGAGCAGAGGATCATTAAAGTAAGAGACCTTATGGAACTGTTCTTGTTTATCCGCCCCTCCCTCTGTGACCAGAAAATGGTGAAGACCACCTGTCGGTGAGGTGTATCCAGGATGAGTTTCTTCCGCATCCACTCATCCCATTCCTCACGACGCTTGGCATGACACGTTGGACAGAAGCCGCGGGTCTTGCAGGAAAACATAAGAAGCCTTTCCGCACCGCAATCAGGACATCTGATCCGCGCAAATCCACACTTTGGATTGCCGCAGTCTAGATATTTTTCTACCACTTCCTGAACAATAGGCCGAAGGTAACCATAGCGTCTCTCAAACCGGTTCTCATATTCCTGAAGGAATTGCTCAAAATAATGGAAGAGCACCTGGTAAAGCACTGTGCGTTCAGGATGACGCTGCTGATAGACCCTGCTCATGGCAGGGATAGAGATTCAAGAAATGTGCCGGGGAGGAGAGATGACTATGAATGGTGCCATACTTGCGGAGAGGAATGTATTCGAGTCCTGATTATGCATTGAGAAAGCTTTGCAGTTCTAGTAGCCATAAATCCTATTTCGAAAATTCCACCTTCAATATCTCGCCAACTTAGATTTATGGATTGTATTGACCGTCTAGTTTTACACCTTGGGATGGCAACGGCAGATAAAATAGTGGTATCGGATGATTCGGATTTCTGGGATCCAGCTTGCCCAGATAAACGAGGGGACCCAAATGCATGCATAGCAAAATTATGCAGGGAACATCTATCGATAACAGTCCTTTTGCTTGGAACGCTTCTTAATGCCCGTTGATTTGCGATATTTTGCAGTATCAATTACCATATAATTGAGGCATTGATGTGATTCTTAAGATTGTTGGGAGAACACTCAATCATGTTTCGTAAAAAACATCTATTTATAATATTCATATCAGCCTTTCTGCTCCTAGCGGTTACAGGCGTCACCCAGCAACATAAGGGCGTTCTAGAGCCGGAAAACGACAATGAAGCCAGGCTCAACCGCCTGCAGCCGCCCGAAAAGGTGATGGATGCGGTTGGTATTACTCCGGGGATGATCTTGGCTGAGATCGGGGCTGGTCGTGGTCGCTATGTGGCACAGCTTGCGGTTCGTGTAGGTGAGACAGGCAACGTCTATGCCGAAGACATAGACGCGGCAGCCCTCAGACATTTGGAAAACCGCTGCGAAAAATGGGGGCTGAACAACGTTGAAACCATCTTGGGAGACGTCACGAATGCAAAGCTCCCTGAGGGGGAACTGGATCTGATCTTTGTTATCTCCTCTTACCATCATTTTGGAGATCCTGTTGCCCTGATGCGCAATGCAAGGTCTGCGTTGAAAACTGATGGAAAGCTGGCGATAGTTGAATGGCTGCCCTGGAGTGAGAACGACAGAGAGGGCACAGCGCCTGAGGACGTGGAAGCTCAGATGAAGGCTGCCGGCTATAAGCGCGTACGCACCGAGACTTTATCAGAAGCGAAACCACTGAATATCTATATTTTCCGCCCTAACGATACTCAAAAAATTCGTGATATGGTGGTTGGCTAAGGCCTTCTAAGAAAATCCTCTCTGGTAGGGGAATAAACTCGTATGTTTTCTAATAATATTTTGTGCTAGCCAGACCGCAAATTTACAAACAAACCGCCCACTGGAAGTATTCTGACCCTGGTATTCCTGAGATTGAGGATGCGAAGAAGAGGGTGGCTGGGCTGAAAATAAGGTAATTCTCTTTATTCTATACACTATTAATAATGTCATAACCTTAAGCTCTCAACAAAATGTCGCGAAATTAATTATTATGCGATATTTTCATTAAGAGTATAGAGATTGACCTGCCCCCCTACAATCGGTCCAGACACAGCTTCGAATCCAATGAAACCGGAATTCAGCGGATGGTCTTCTTCTCTCCTGTTTTTAAGAACAGGAATAAATCTTTGTAATTGGATTTTACCATATCAATCTTGCTCGGGGCATCGGACATCAATCTCTTCGGCAGGTGAATAAGCCCCACATTGTCAGGCTTCAGAACATCCAGGATAATTCTTTCTCCCTCCGGATGTAAGGGAAACCAGAAGTGAACAAGGGCCAAATCGATTTCTTCTTTCTCAAGCCCCAGGTCTTTAAAGGTCGCCAGTTTTCCGTCGGAATCGCCTTCATGAAAAACGGTTCGACCGCTCATCTTAATCAGGTACATTAGGTTGTGAGGGCTCTCCAGGTCTCCACTGTGGAGTGTCCTGAATATCCTGACTGCGATTCCCTTAACCGTTCTTTCAGCAGTCGCTCCGGGTTTAAGGTCAAAAGAAAACACCCGGTTCTGAACACGCTCCCATTCTTTGACGTTTTCTTTCAAGGCGGAAGTGGCATCATCCGCAGCCATAATCACGGCGTTCGGGTTACTCTCCATAAACCGTGCTGCAAAGCTTGCGCCGAAATGATCCGGATGGTTGTGAGTGACCAAGACAAGATCCACATCGTCAAACGGAGCTCTACCAGCCACCATCCTCTCCAACATATCTTCTGGGGGAGCCGCATAATTCGGATTCGGATTGTCAAACAACGCATCGATGAGGACCTTTTTTTTATGAGTAGAAATCAGAACCCCTTCGTTGGCAAGAAAGATAACTTCAACGAAGGTCTCCTCTATATTTAATTTGATCGTTCTTTCACAGGCATTGCTGATGGACCATATCATCAAAATATATACAAGTATCATCGCAGATCTAGCAATCTTCTTTTTCCAAAACATGTATAGCTCCTTTCTGGTATTTTAACCTTATTGCATAATTATACACCGCAATCAACGAAGCAATCAATTGAATGTTCTCGTTCAACTTGAGCCAGAAGGTCAGGCACCTGAGACGGATCTTGTTCGTGTCCATCGGTGACCTTAGAAGCCAGTATCCGACCATTCTCATCCACGCCAATGTGAAGTTTCTTCCAATGTTTGCGCCACCTTTCCCCATGTTTCTTGGAATGCCATTCTCCTTGGCCACAGATCTTCAAACCCGTACTATCCACGATAAAGTGCACAGGGCCGTCCGGCAAGCTCTCGGTGTGCCTGCGGATATTTGCCGTTCGATTCCGGCGGGACACGGTCGTGTGATCTGGGCAGGGTAGATACAAATCCATTAGTTTTAGAATGGAGTTGAGGAATCCTTCCGCCTGGCGTAATGGAAGGTGAAAGACCAGCCTGAGCGTAAGCGAAGTCTCGATGGCGATGTCCGAATAGATATGTTGGCCACCCCGTTTTCCGTTCTTTGGAGGTGTCCAAGCGTCGATGGCGTCTCGACTGAGCCAGATAGTAATATCGCCTCGGTTTCGAAGAGATTTCTCATACTCCGGCCAGTTCTTGATACGATATGATGTTTTATATTTCGGATGTCTATACGCTCTCTTGTGGGCTTCGGCCATGCTGACCTCCATTGGATTTGTGGATTTTACATGCTTATAAAGTGATGGTCCTCTGATGTAATGTCAACACCGCAATGGATTCGTGCACCAAAGCCCTTCAACCCAGCCAGCCTCTTGCGGGCATCCTCAAGCTCAGGAATACAAGAGTCAGCGTCCTTCCAGAGGGAGAGGAATTTCTGGTAATGCTATATGGCTTTGCCTTCCCAGCCTTCAAATTCTTGATGAGCGGATCCTCTCGATATTCCTATTACTTAAACCAGCAATCATGGGATATGACATCCGTTGAAACGCATTCATCCTGATGTACTTATCTGATGCAAAGTATTCCGAGGCATCATCCCAAACGCCATGATCTTCAATAACCGCTCCCATATGAACAAAACCCTTCTCGCCAAAATTAAACTCACAACTACACTTATCATTAATGAATGAGAGGGAATAGCCTATTGACCGGCCACTCTCCTTGATCTTATTTAACGCGCCTTCATAAAAGTCCTTGTCATTGATGTAGGAATCTATGGGCTTCCATTCGCCCTCTATTAGCAATTCAATCCATGAGTGTCCTCCTGCTTTCGGCAAGAAGGGAAATGCAAATGGGGGGAATATCCCTCGCATGATTTCAATGTTAATCAAGCCATAATGCACACGAGCTGATATCCCTGAAGCCTTGCAGAGCGCTAAGAAGAGGGTTGCTTTTGTATTGCAATACCCCAAGCCATAACTAATGACCTCGGAAGCTTTGACTTCATCCCACTTCGGCGGAAATCCGAATCTAATCTCATCACGTACAAAGTAGAAGATGTTCTCAAGCTTCTCTAATATGGTCACTTTTCCACTCGTAAGATTAGCAGCTTTCCTTTCGATGATTGGGTTATCGAAGTCTGACAATAGGATTTTGGATTTCATCTTCCCTCCCTTTCATCACCAATATACAAAAGATAGGGAATTCGTTTTTCCGTTGATGATGATTTTCACTAAATTTCCTCGAATTTCCACCCTCTGAGCTACTTCATTAACAATAATACACATAAAAAACAAGACCAGTCAACAAAAAATCCACAGAGGAGAGAGAATAGGTCTTATCATGTATTTGCCCACGCGCTCAGTCTCGTCTTTACTCTCAGTCCTGACTTTGCTGTGCACATTGAATCCAGTATGACGCCAGTGCAGTATCTTTTGGACAAGGTTTTGATGGATCAACTGTTTGCGCAGGAGAAGTGAGAAGACCTCACGAGTGAAAAACCGGCAGAGCAGAGGATCATTAAAGTAAGAGACCTTATGGAACTGTTCTTGTTTATCCGCCCCTCCCTCTGTGACCAGAAAATGGTGAAGACCACCTGTCGGTGAGGTGTATCCAGGATGAGTTTCTTCCGCATCCACTCATCCCATTCCTCACGACGCTTGGCATGACACGTTGGACAGAAGCCGCGGGTCTTGCAGGAAAACATAAGAAGCCTTTCCGCACCGCAATCAGGACATCTGATCCGCGCAAATCCACACTTTGGATTGCCGCAGTCTAGATATTTTTCTACCACTTCCTGAACAATAGGCCGAAGGTAACCATAGCGTCTCTCAAACCGGTTCTCATATTCCTGAAGGAATTGCTCAAAATAATGGAAGAGCACCTGGTAAAGCACTGTGCGTTCAGGATGACGCTGCTGATAGACCCTGCTCATGGCAGGGATAGAGATTCAAGAAATGTGCCGGGGAGGAGAGATGACTATTTAAATAGTATAATTTTGATTAATGAAAACCGGATTGGGAAACCTTAAGCCCTGAGGCAGCCAGTGAGATTGGAATATGTTTTATTTTTCCTTTTGAAGACTTAATTTCTTGGATCATTCTGGCCCTCTTAAGGTCATCCTTGCTGCTTAGGATAGTCAAAGAACCGCCTTTTCCCCCTGCTCCGTTAACCTTCCATCCGGCGGCGCCCCATTTTTTGGCAAGGCTTATTATAAAGTCAGCATCCTGGCAGATTAGCTCAGGATGTAAAGACCGTTGGCATTCGTTGTTCTGGATCATTATCTCGCCAAAAGACTTAAGGTCTCCTTCGAACAGACAATCCTTTGCCCTGCAGGCCAGTTCTCTTAGCTGCTGGATTTTCTTGAACTGAGAACCCTGTTCTTCAAGGAAAGCTATAACTTCTTCATGGAGAGCTGAGGATATGTGTCCTGTTCCCAGGTATATTAGGCAGAGCCTCTTGTTCAAATCCGATTTAACCTTAGGGTTGAGTTCTAATTTTGAGACAATGGCCTTTGGATAACTGAACATATTGATAAAGCATATACCTCCATGGGCCGCACACAACTGGTCCTGGATCCCGCTCTGGAGCCCGAGTTTATCTGTTTCTACACTATGGGCTAAAGAGGCTATTTCTTCTGGAGAGTGGCTGTAAGGAGTAAGAAGGTCAAGCCCTCCGAGAAGAGCCACACAGACTGCAGCAGATGTTCCGGTAGAGCACCCCGGCGGAACAGGAGAATTGATGCTGATTTCGAGTTCAAATTCCTCTGGTACCGGAAGCGAATTGATGGCTCCCTGCAGCAGGGGATGAGGACTGAAAGATGGTTTTTCAGGATCAACATAAAAAGTGTCTCCGAAATTTTTTGCATGAACCAGGACTCGTTCCGTTTTTTTCTGTCTGATTTCAAATACTTCGATTTGAACCTCTATGCGGGGTGTGACTGCCATATTCAGGACTTTGCCTTCCCTGGAAAACCATGTGTCTGTCCAGCCTCCAATATCGTTTATTCTTATTGGAGCGGAAGAATGAATGACTTTTAGGGATTTTCTGCTGTTTTTTTCTTTAAGTCTATCTTTCATTCTGCATGGGGTTAGATGAATTTCAGCAGTAGAGTCTTGCCAAAATAATCTGCCTTTCAGGTTATTTAATTAATAATAATCATGTTCCCGCCGCCGCCATTTCCGAATCGTGGATAAAAACACAGTCAGAATATAACGTTTTAACATATAGATTCTCCTTTCAGTAAATAAAGATTTCTGGATATCTATGTGAATTGAGCAAAACCAGCACATAAACTAGTCATCCATTCCATTGTATACAATACGCTGATATAAGTAAATTTGTTGTGAATTTTTGGACAAGTATAGGATTAATTTTACACTCTTGAAAAATCACGGCTTAAAAAGTATAGTTGATTTGAGAAAATGGGAAAGAATAATTCTACTACTCCGATGATGGAGCAGTATTTTCGCATCAAGAAAGACTATAAGGATGCTCTGTTGTTTTTCCGCCTGGGAGATTTCTATGAAATGTTCTATGGGGATGCAAAAATTGCATCTCCAATATTAGAAATTGCATTGACTTCCCGCCAGAAAGTGCCTATGTGTGGTGTCCCTTACCATGCAGTTGATTCATATTTGGCCAAACTTCTCAGGCATGGATTTAAGGTTGCAATATGTGAACAGGTTGAAGATCCGAAAAAAGCAAAGGGTGTGGTTAAGAGGGATGTGGTTAAGGTTTTAACTCCAGGGACAGCTATAGAATTAGAGCCGGAAACAGCAAAGGAGAATACTTATATTGTGAGTCTCTGCCTCCAGGATGAAGGCTGGGGATTGGCTCTTATTGATCTGGCCTCAGGCCAGTTAAAAGCGGCCCAGAGTGATCCGAAGGGAAAAAGGAACATTGTGGATGAGCTTTTTAAAGTTTGTCCAAGGGAGGTCATTTTTCCGGAGAGTCAGGAAGCACGTGTCAATAACATTCTTTCAAAGAATGGCATGGCATCTATTCTGAAGAGTCCTCAGGAGGATTGGGTTTTTGATCTTAACCATGCAAAAAATTGTTTACAGGATCATTTCCGGGTCAAGTCTTTAGGCGGTTTCGGCCTTGCTGATAAGCATTTTGCTGTAGAATCAGCAGGAGCCCTTTTGTTTTATCTTAAGAAGTTAAGAAAAGATTCACTTTCATTGATTAATAATCTTTCCTATATCCAGTCGGATGAAAATATGATCCTTGACACTTCGACGATAAAAAACCTGGAACTGTTGAAAAATTTAAGGGATGGACGTCTGAAGGATTCTTTTTTGGATATTATCGATTTCACGGTTACTTCTATGGGGGGAAGATTTATAAGGTCCTGTCTACTTCAGCCTTTACTGGATTGTTCTGAAATTAAGGGGAGGCAGGATTCTGTAGCAGAATTTCTCAACAATACAATTGCACGCAAGGAATTGAGGGAGAGCCTGAAAGTAATATTAGATCTCGAGCGTCTCACAGGAAAAATTTCCCTTGCGGTTGCTAATGCAAGAGACCTTGTGTGTTTAAAGAATTCTCTCTTGTATCTCCCGGAAATTCAATCCTTGATAGAGTCTTTTCTGTCAAAAAAAGTAAAAAAAATTCATGAAAAGTGGGATAACGCCCGGGATATTGTGGAATTGATTGACCGTGCTATCCTTGATGAACCTGCTTTCCTGCTCACTGAAGGGAGGATCATTAAAGAGGAATATAATTCCGAACTGGATGAGCTAAGAAAGATAAGCCGTTCAGGCAAATCATTTATTACTCTTCTTGAAAAAAAAGAGAGGGAAAGAACAGGCATCTCTTCTCTAAAAGTTCGATATAACAAAGTGTTTGGATATTTTATTGATGTGACAAAGCCGAATTTATCATCAGTTCCTCCTGATTATTTCCGGAAGCAGACCCTGGTTAACTCAGAACGTTTCATCACACCGGAACTGAAAGAATATGAAGAGAAAGTACTCAATGCGGAGCAGAGTATTTGTAAATTAGAATACGATCTTTTTCTTGAGGTCAGAGAAAAAATATCACGAGAAGTCTCAAGACTCCAGAAAGTATCCTCTGATATTGCCTCTTTGGATTTGTTTTCTTCCCTGGCCGAGCTTGCTTCACAGCGAGACTATTGCTGCCCGCATGTAGATGATGAAGACAGGATTAAAATTGTAAGAGGGCGCCATCCTGTTATTGAAATGACCAATGAAGAGCCTTTTATCCCCAATGATACAGATTTGGATAGAGAAGGTGAACAGATCCTGATCGTCACTGGACCCAACATGGGTGGGAAATCTACCTATTTAAGGCAGGTGGCTCTCATCTGCATCCTTGCTCAGATGGGTTCTTTTGTTCCGGCAAAAGAGGCTGAGATAGGTGTCGTGGACCGCATTTTTACTCGAATTGGAGCAATGGATCTTTTAAGCGTTGGCCAGTCAACTTTCATGGTGGAAATGCTGGAGACGGCAAACATATTAAACAATTCCACTTCAAAAAGCCTGATTCTGCTTGATGAAGTGGGAAGAGGAACGAGCACTTTTGACGGCATCAGCATAGCCTGGGCGATTACAGAATATCTTCATGAAAAGGAAGATATACGGGCAAAGACTCTTTTTGCGACTCATTACCATGAGTTAACAGAGCTTGCTTTGACTCTGAATCGCGTGAAAAATTATCATGTCTCTGTAAAAGAGCATAAGGATGATATTATTTTCCTGAGAAAGATAGTTCCTGGAGCATCCGATCAAAGCTATGGTATTCATGTTGCTAAACTTGCAGGCATTCCCAGGAATGTTATAGACAGGGCCAAGGAAATTCTTTTTAACCTGGAAAAACAGAAACTTGATGATTCAGGCCATCCAAAGATTGCGTATCGTTCTTCTAAAAGAAGGGATAAATCCCAATTTTTGTTATTCCAAGAAGACAAAGAGCAAGCGGTTCTGGAGGATATAAAAGAAGAAATTGAGAACCGCAGCATAGATTCTCTTACACCTTTAGATGCTCTAAATTTGTTTAATGAGTTGAAAGCAAAACTGGACAAAGCCAAAGAATGAGGAGTATGCAGGAATTGAATTAGGATTGGTTGTAGGGAATGAAAGAACTGGCGCTATAGGACATCTCGAAAAGAGGAAGTATATTAACCTGGATTATTCAGGTTAAAAATCTTCAGTATCTTGCTTAGAGTTATAATTCTCTTCATCAATATCGTCTTCGAAGTCATTGTTTAAATTTTGGTCTTCATCGTAGGGGATTTCTCCCATTTCTTCTTTTCGTTCTGTCAGGGCAGATTTAAATTCTTCTTTATCTTCATAACGCCTTAAAAAGTTGGAATCATTGTCAATGTAGCCTAATTCAAGATAGTCATCCTCTATCACGCAGAATATATATTTTCTATGCCCGAGTTGGAGGTCTCCAACAGTTTCAACAATTTCTGCTGAGTCTTGTATGGCATCCAGTGTTAACCAGCTTGAAATTTCTATTTCTTCCATTTTGTATCCTCAAGGAAAAAATAACATTTTTATTTAAATTGTCAAGAGGAAAAATAACATTATTGTAAAATTTTTAAAGTAATATAATGCTGAATTTCATGAAAGTTTTAAATTGTGAAAATTCTCTTGCTGCTGGTTTGAATTTTTCCTTTTCTTTTATATATATTATAGTATAGTTAGCGGTCATTATTTTGAAGAATAAAAGAGGATAATGTATATGCAGAAAAATGGAAGTTTATCAATATAGATAGGAGAATCATTAAAATGAGATGGGATAAATTTACTATTATGTCTCAAGAAGCTTTACAGCTAGCCCAATCCAGGACAGAAGAGCTTGGACATCAGGAGGTCAAGCCGGAACATCTTCTCTGGGCGTTTTTAAATCAAGAAGAGAATATTGTTAACTCGGTTTTAATTAAAGTTGGGATTAGCCCTTCCACTGTCCTCCTGGATCTTGAAAAAATACTGGAAAAATATCCAAAGGTTGAAGGGCCGGGAGAAGTTTATCTCTCTTCTACGTTGCGGCATATAATAAATAGTGCCATGAAAGAAGCGTCTAAGCTCAAAGATGAATATGTCTCGACCGAGCATATACTTCTTGCCCTTCTCAAAGAAGGGAGCAGTGAAGCCAGCCAGATATTGAAGAAAAATGGAGTTAGCGAAGATGTTGTCCTCAAAGCCCTAATGGCTATAAGAGGGACACAGCGAATTACTGACCCTCAACCCGAGGGGAAATATCAGGTGCTGGACCGGTATGCTCGGGATATCACGGCAATGGCCAAGCAGGGGAAATTAGATCCGGTAATTGGGCGTGAAGATGAGATAAGAAGAGTCATTCAAGTCCTTTCACGAAGAACAAAAAATAATCCTGTCTTAATTGGGGAAGCAGGAGTCGGCAAAACTGCTGTTGTCGAGGGATTAGCTCAGAGAATCGCTAATGGAGATGTTCCACAGTCTTTGAAAAACAAGAAGATTATAGCCCTGGATATTGGGGCATTAATCGCTGGAACGAAATATCGAGGAGAATTTGAAGACAGGTTAAAGGCTTTTTTGAAAGAGATAAAAGAGGCAGAGGGGAAAATTATCCTTTTCATTGACGAGCTCCATACAATCATTGGTGCAGGGGCCGCAGAGGGAGCTGCTGATGCATCAAACATGCTCAAGCCTTCTCTGGCCAGAGGGGAGTTGAGGTGTGTTGGTGCGACTACACTCAATGAATATAAAAAGCATATTGAGCGGGATGCCGCCCTGGAAAGAAGATTTCAGCAGGTTTATGTGAGAGAGCCTTCTGTTGAAGATACAATATCTATTTTGAGAGGGGTAAAGGAAAAATATGCAGTTTACCACGGTGTTGAAATCAAAGATTCTGCTTTGATTGCAGCGGCTACTCTTTCAAACAGATACATTACCGGTCGATATTTGCCTGACAAGGCGATAGATTTAATTGATGAAGCAGCTTCACGTATCAGGATAGAAATCGACAGCATGCCTGAAGAGATAGATGAACTGGAGAGACGGGTTATCCAGTTAGAGATTGAAAAGCAGGCTTTAAAGAAAGAAAAAGACAGGAGTGTGAAAAGAAAATTAGAAAAATTGAATAGAGAACTTGCTGATTTGAAAGAAAAAGGCAGTATTATGAAAGCTCAATGGAAGCATGAAAAAGAGTTGATTGATAAAATAAAGCGGTTAAAACAAGAGACTGATGCCTTAAAGGTTGAAGAGCAAAATCTAGAGAGAAGGGGTGATTTGGAGAAGGTCGCAGAGATCAGATACGGCAAATTGATCGAATTACAAAAAGAAAGGGAGAAAACAGCAGGTGATCTGGCAAAGATTCAGAAAAAGGGGAAAATGCTCAAGGAAGAAGTGGATGAAGAGGATATTGCATTTATTGTGTCAAAATGGACAGGAGTTCCGGTTTCAAAAATGCTTGAAGGAGAAGTGGAGAAACTTATTAAAATGGAAGAGAACCTGGCAAGGAGAGTTGTTGGCCAGGATCATGCTTTGAGGGCTGTTTCTGATACAGTGAGGAGAGCGAGGGCCGGAATCCAGGATGCTTCACGCCCATTGGGATCGTTTATATTTTTAGGGCCGACGGGGGTGGGAAAGACGGAATTGTCCAGGGCACTGGCTGAATTTCTTTTTGATGATGAAAGGGCAGTGGTAAGGCTTGATATGTCTGAATATATGGAAAAACATACAGTATCCCGCCTTATAGGAGCTCCTCCTGGGTATGTTGGATATGAAGAGGGAGGCCAGCTTACAGAGGCTGTAAAGCGCAGGCCGTTCTCGATTATTTTACTGGACGAAATAGAAAAAGCCCACTCTGACGTACTTAACATTCTCCTTCAGATCCTGGATGATGGCAGGCTGACAGACGGAAAAGGAAGAACAATCGATTTTAAAAACACAATCATTATCATGACTTCAAATCTGGGTAGCCAGGTCATTAAAGAACTCAACCAAGATTTTAAGATGATGGAAAAAAGAGTGAAGGAAATAATGGAAAACCACTTCAAGCCGGAGTTTCTCAACCGCATTGATGAAATCATAATATTTAAACCCTTATCCAGGGAGGTTATCTTTAAAATATTGGACTTACAGCTTGACGAACTGAGAAGAAGACTGAAAGACAAGAAGATAGACATAAAAGTGACTACTAAAGCAAAGAAATTATTGGTAGAGAGAGGGTATGATCCTGTCTACGGAGCCCGTCCGTTGAAAAGGACAATTCAGCAGGATATCCAGAATGCCCTGGCACTCAAAATACTGGAAGGAGAGTATAAAGAAGGAGATACTGTAAGTATAGATGTAAATGAAAAAGGGGAGTATGATTTTATAAAACTAGGAGAGACAAAGAGACCCCATTAGTGCATCCCAATGGAGTTATTTTAAGAGGAATATAATGGCTATTATAAAAAGATATGAAAGGAACCCAATATTAACTAAAAATGATGTCCCCTACCCGGTAGCAACTGTTCTTAATGCTGCTGTAACAAAATATAATAATAAATATATAATGATTTTTCGCTCACACTTAAGAAATGGACGTAGCATCCTTGGTATAGCAGATAGTAATGATGGATTTAAATTTAAAGTAGCTAAAAAGCCGTTCATGATTCCTTCAAAAGATGGGATTTTTAAAGAATATGAAGAATATGGAATTGAAGACCCACGTATTACTTTTATAGATGATGAATATTTGATTACTTATAGTGCTTATTCAAGATATGGAGTTCGTGTAGCTCTTGCAAAAACTAAAGATTTTAATAAAGTTGAAAGGTTCTCTCTAATAACGGAATCTGATCATAGAAATATTGTTATTTTTCCTGAAAAATTTAGTGGATTATATGTTTGCCTGGATAGGCCACACTCTCAAATGATTCCTTGGTCAATATGGATATCTTATTCTCCGGATTTAAAATTTTGGGGGAATTCTAAATTGATAATGAAACCTGCTCATTACCACTGGGATGAAGTGAAGATTGGCCCGGGGGCACCACCAATAAAAACAAAATATGGATGGTTAAGCATTTATCACGGTGTATTTCATACAATGGATGGTAATATTTATAGATTAGGTGTTGCACTGCATGATTTGAGTGATCCTTCCAGAATTATTGGCGTAGGTGATAACTGGATATTGCAGCCTGAAGAACCATATGAAATTACTGGCTATGTTCATAATGTAGTTTTTTCATGTGGGGCTGTCCCTGAGGATGACGGCACTTTAAAGATTTATTGGGGAGGGGCAGATAGCGTGATGTGTGTTGGGACTGCTAAGATAAATGATATTGTTAATCATTGCCTGGAAAATCCAAGGCCAGCACTATAATATGAAAGTAGCAGTCTTATCAACGGTTTCCTGGAGAACTCCACCACGTCATTATGGCCCTTGGGAACAGATTGCTTATAATATTACAGAAGGTTTACTATCACATGGTATCGATGTAACCCTTTTTGCAACAGGTGATTCAATTACAAGAGGAAAGTTGAAGTACATTTGTGAACATTCGTATGAGGAAGATAAAAATCTTGACCCAAAAGTTAGTGAGTGCTTACACATTGCTTATTTAATGGAGCAAGCTGATAATTTTGATATAATTCACAATAACTTTGATTTCTTACCATTGACATATTCTCGTCTGATTAATATACCTATGGTAACAACAATACATGGCTTCTCTTCACCAAAAATTATTAAAGTATTTAAAGAGTATAATGATACTAATTATTATGTATCAATAAGTAATTCAGACCGCAGTTCGGAGCTAAAATATATCTCAACAGTTTACAATGGAGTTAACGTTGATGAATTTATACTTAATGAAGAAACAGGAGATTATTTGTTATATTTTGGCAGAATACATAATGATAAAGGGACTTATGAGGCTATCCAGATTGCCAAAAAATCAGGTATGAGACTCATTATATCAGGAATTATTCAGGACAAGAGATATTATGAGGAAAAGGTAAAACCATTTATAAATGATGATGATATTGTTTTTGTTGGACATTCTGGCCCAGAAAAGAGAAATAAACTTCTTGGCGGAGCTTATGCGCTGCTTCATCCTATTAACTTTACTGAGCCTTTTGGATTAAGTGTTGTTGAGTCAATGCTTTGCGGCACTCCTGTTGTTGCTTTTAAAAGAGGTTCTATGCCCGAATTAATAGTTGATGGAAAGACAGGTTTTCTTGTTAATAATATAGATGAAGCAGTGAATGTTTTAAATTACGTAAAGAAAGTTGATCGAAAATACTGCAGAAAATGGGCTGAAGATAATTTTAGTCGAGAAAAGATGGTAAATAACTATATAAAAATTTATAAAAATATTTTAAAAAAACATATGAAAACTCATTGATTATTTAATAATTCACCTAGAAGTTCATCGATTGAAACAGTAGCAAAAGTAGAAGCAAAATCAGATATTCCATAAGGAATAATTAGTTCATTATTATGAATCATAGAGCCACATGAGTAAACAACATTTGGTACAGAACCTTCTCTCTCTCCCTCATTAGGTGTAAGTAGAGGATCCTTTAATCGTGCTATTAATTTGGTTGGGATTTCCAAATCCAGTAATGCAGCTCCAAGACAATATCTCCTCAAAGGGCCGACGCCATGTGTGATTACTAACCATCCTTTTTCTGTTTCTATTGGTGATCCAGCATTGCCAATTTGAATAAACTCCCATGGATATAATGGCTCCTGGATTTTTTGAGCCTTCTGCCAGACATTTATATTATCTGAAAACATAATATAATTGTTAACACCATCAGAACGTGCGATAAGAGCGTACTTACCATTTATTTTGCGCGGGAAGAGAGCAATTCCTTTATTATGGACATATTCTCCATATATTGGCATAACCTTAAAATGATAAAAATCTTTTGTTTTCAATAATTTTGGCAGAATAGTAAAACCGTTATAAGCTGTATATGTTGCATAATATGTCACACTGTTATCATCATCCACAAACCTAACAAATCTCGCATCTTCAATGCCATTACTTTCAGTATAGGAAATAGGGAAGATCACTCGTTCTGAAATTGCTGTATCAAGTGAAAAGGTTATCTCATAATGAGAACTTGCCAACCAGTTTATCGCTTGAATTACTTTTTTCTTTGAATAGCTTATCTTGGTTTCTTTTATTGTTTTTTCAATGCTGGCCTGAAGCTCACCGTAGATAAATGTATCGCCCAATTTGTCCATAACAATTCTAACAATATCTTTTTTAATATGCATCTCTTCAAGTTTTTTCATAAAGCTTTTTTTGTTGTAAACATGACGCTTTACAACTTCTGGCAGATCAACTAATGTACCTGGTGGTTCGAAATTAATTTTGTCGTTTTTATCAATTATCCCACCTCTGAATACTATCGAAGAGATATGTCCTTCACCTGTTGCACGGAAACTAACTATTACTCTCTTTTGGCCTTCATCTAAGCCACTTTGATCTGGATGTTCAACGATTGATGGATTGAAAAATGCAGCAGATTCAATAGCATATTCCGTTGTAAAGTAAGATCCGATCAGTAATTTTTTCTCAAGAGAGATGGATTTAGGGTCTATGTTTATTTTATCAAGTACGCACTTAATCTTATCGAAATGTTTTTTAAATACTTTTGAAATATTGCGATGTCGCTTGGAAAAGTTTCTTAGCACTTGATTAAGTGTCAGATGAACAGTTTCGTCGGGTAAATTTATAACTTTTCTAATTATAGATTGTGCTCTGTCAACTTTGCCAGGCATAAAGAATTGTGCAATTACTCTCGTAAAATCAGGACGAAACTGAATTTGTTTCCTTTTTACACTTATTGACATTAGTTTAAGATTATCTCTCTTATTTTATTTCTTGCTAATGGTGTAAGCCAGAGCGCTTTTTCCTGTAATGAATATCTTTGCTATCTCTCATCCGTATCATAAAATTAAAATTTATATGTATTTTTTTTATCCATGCCATTATTTGCTTTTATTATTGTCTAATTTCAACATGCTGACATTCATAAGCACATATAATATATAGTGAAAACTTGCAGGCAGTCAAGAAGAAATAGCTGGAAGGAGAGGAATCTCCGCACTAAAGAAACCTTACTCCCTTTTAACTTTTTGATAATATTAGGATTATATGATATGTTTTAAATGAGTTAAAGATTCAAAGTGCTATATTTCTCACATGAATCTATACAAAAGCTTGTACTTAAAAAGGGGAATTTCAAGCATGTATAAAAGCAAAAGCTGAAAAACAAAGCCACTGTTTCTGGAGTTATTTCCCTCACAAGGTATGGATTCAAAGAATAGTTTTAATGATAAAAAATTGTAATCTTTTTTCAGTAGACTCGATTTATATTTTAATTGCAAATCGTGAGGAATTATTAATTTTTTGTAGGCTTTAAAAAAATGAAAAAGATTAAGATAGTTTGTATAGGTAATTATCCTCCTCGAGAATGTGGTATTGCAACTTTTACGAAAGATCTTGTTGATTCATTGACAAAAAAAAGAAATAGAAATGGTAATGATGTTGATCTATACGTTATTGCCATTAGTAATCAGGATCAGTTTTATAATTATCCAGACGATGTTCAGTTTGTTATAAGACAGGATCATCAAAGGGATTATTTAAAAGCTGCTAAGTTCATAAATCATAGTGATGCTGATGCTTGCATTATTCAACATGAATTCGGTATTTTTGGTGGGGATGATGGTATCTATATTCTTCCTCTAATCAGAAGATTGAAAATTCCCTTAATTGTTACATTACATACGTTATTAAAGAAACCAAACTACAATGAAGAGGCAATTATTAAAGAAATCGGGAAGAGGGCAGAGAAGATTGTAGTTATGAGTAGAAAAGCAATAGATTTTCTTGTAGATATATATAATATTCCGGAAGAAAATATCGAACTTATCTATCATGGAACTCCAGATTATGATTTTTCTAGTGGAAAAAAACTTATAGAAAAACTGAACTTCAAAGAGAAAAAAATCCTGTTTACCTTTGGCTTAATAAACAGAAACAAAGGAATAGAGACAGTTATTGAAGCTTTGCCAAAAGTTATAGAGAGATATCCCAATGTTGTTTATATAATTTTGGGTAAAACCCATCCAAATGTTTTGAGAGTTTCTGGAGAGGAGTATAGAAATGAATTAATACGTTTGGTTGAGAGAAACAAATTAAAAGATTGTGTATACTTTTATAATCATTTTGTGAGTAACAATGATCTTTACAGATATCTTACTGCTATTGATATATTCATTAGTCCCTATTTCAATAAAGCTCAGATAACAAGTGGAACACTTGCATATGCGCTTGGAGCAGGAAGAGCAATTATTTCAACTCCCTACTGGTATGCAGAGGAAGTTTTAGTAGATGGTCGTGGCAGGTTGTTTAACTGTGGTGACTCAGATGAACTTGCCAGTATCATTATCGAGCTACTCGATAATTCCTCCGAGTTAATTGAATTAAGGAAAAAAGCGTATGATTTTGGATGCAAAACAACCTGGCCTTTGGTTGGTAACCAGTACCTTAATCTCATCTATGATTCAATAAAATCATATAATCGAATAGAGATTAAAGAAGAGTCGATTGTTAATCTGTCTGTTTTACCAAAATTCAGTCTGAAACATATTGAGAGATTGACTGATAGTACTGGTATTGTCAAGCATGCCAAATACAATGTGCCAAACTTTAAGGATGGATATTGCCTTGACGATAACGCCCGTGCTTTACTGATGGCAGTAATGTCATACAGACAGAAGAAGGATAAACTGGCCTTAAAGCTTATGCAGGTCTATTTAGGATATATCTACTATATGCAGAATGAGAATGGTACATTTAGAAACTTTCTAAGTTTTAATAGGAACTTTCTGGATAAAGTAGGGAGTGAAGACTCTTTTGGAAGAGCAATATGGGCACTTGGTTATCTCGTTCGATTTTCTCCAAGTGAGATCTATTTCCAATTTGCCAAAGAAATGCTGGCTAAGGCTTATCCAAATTATCCAGGATTAAAATCAATTAGAGGAATTAGCAATACAGTAATTGGCATTTCGCATTATCTTCATCGCTTTCCAGAAGATGAAGGAATAATTAGTAATTTAAGAAACTTAACGAATAAGCTTATTCAAGAATATGAAAAAGAAAAATCCAGTGATTGGCACTGGTTTGAACCAATCCTGACCTATGATAATGGAATTATTCCATTATCACTTTTTCATGCATATGAGATACTTGGCGATGAGAGTATATTAAGAGTTGCCAAGGAATCGATGGAGTTCCTTGAAAGTGTTTCATTTAGAGATGAATATTTGTCATTAATAGGAAATGAAGGTTGGTATAAAAAGGGTGGAAAACGCTCACAGTATGCTCAGCAGCCGATTGATGCTATGGCAATGATAATGATGTATTATCAGGCTTTCATCGTTATAGGGGATAGAGATTACATTAAAAAGATGTATGCTTCTTTTAAGTGGTTTTTAGGAGATAACGACCTCTGCATTCATATATACGATTTTGAAACCCATGGATGTAATGATAGCTTAGAGAGTTACGGTGTCAACAGAAATCAAGGAGCCGAAAGTACACTTGCTTATCTTATCAGCCACCTTACATTTTTGATGGCGCATGAAAAAGGTGTATGAGCTCGATTGATGTCAATAGTATAAAATATCTGGAGTTCCCCAGAAAATTTTAGAATTTGTTCTAGCAATTTTGAAGCGGTTTTAGCATAATGCATTCGGGGCCTCCTCTGACTGCTGAGCCAAAAGTGTCCAGAGCCGGTTCTTCATCCGTATCATATTCTTCACATAAAAGGACCTCTGCTGTAAATCGCATTTACGCTCGACCTGTAAGATTGAAATGAATATAATATAATAGTGGATGGGTATGTAAATTCTATTAGGAGGCCAACATGATTCCATTTGAGAAAAAAGAAGATGTCTTACCGATATGTCCGAATTGCAAGAAAGAACTCAGAACGGTCTGGTATCGAGAACTAAAGGGCGATTTAGGGAAACGTTGTATTTACTTTTGCCCGGAGTGTAGGTCCAGCCTTGGCGTTTCCCATCGGAAAGGGCTGACTATGGG